>OGCL01000557.1_pt1 | contig 39028 bp, 39 predicted proteins | sample 1570041 | NCBI WGS metagenome assembly OGCL01 (sample SAMN06266162, study PRJEB24511) | hot springs metagenome | isolation source: Hot spring water | place: South Africa: Limpopo | collected 2015-06-22 | reverse complement strand
GGTTGAAGTGGAAGAACTAACGTCTCCACTGTGGCACTTTCGATGCCGTTTAGGGCGGGGGCGTCCATCCCATTGGTTTAAACCCCACAACGGTGGACCTTAATCAGCATTGCCCTAGCGCTGGTGGCTGCAGGCATCGTGGGCCTCAAGCTGAGCTCCAGCGCCTAGGCTTCTTCCTGATGGGGCAGGGCAACTGTGCAATCCGTTTAATACAGTTGCTCAGCAGCAGGCGATTGCTGTGGCCCGACGAGGCGTGTGTCAGCCCGGCGAAGTGGACGTCCACTTGTCCGCCGGCAGCGGTCATTGATGACCGCTCGGCGCATGGCGAGTGGATGTCGGCTTTGTGTCCGAAACTAGGAAGCCAGCCAGCTTCTACGGATGACCGCACCCGCTGCGGAGCCGACCCCGACCGTAGTTGGTCAGCTTCAGGCTGTCAGCAGCCGGTCGCCGCTCCGATGTTGAGCGACTGCTGCTCAGAATAGCGGACAACCGAGATCCGCCGCGGGCCGCCCCCAAACTCAATACCTGACACACTCCGTTGGTCACCCATGGACATCTACCGCAGCACAAGAATCTTCGAGTTGTGCAGCCATAGTGTTGTAACTCAAAGATCGAGTCGACAGAACGCCTTGATGCGCAGCTTGATCCACTTGTAGAACAGCTCCATCTAAACCGTTCGCGGCGATCAAATAGATGTTCACGACTCGCAGCACTGCACGCAAAAAAACCTACTTGCATCAGCCAGTGCGCTGCACCGCTGGCGACTACTTGCCGGCCGCACTGGCAGCAGCTTCAACCCAAGCGCCCAAGTTCGCGCGGCCATCATCTCTGTTCCAGTAGTAATGCTTGTATCCAGGTACACGCAGCGAGCAACAATCTGTGGTGATACCCTGCATATCTGCAATTTTGCTGATGTCGATGGTTAGCAACCCGTTGCCTCGGGCTATGCTCTGATCTATTTCGTATTTCACCCATTTACTTTTGTGGGTGTTCGCGCCAACCAGCACCACTGTTACTGACGTGCCGTTCAGTTGATTGTCGATCCAGGTTTGGATAGCACGGCTACCCTCGCGTTCGACCTTTTCGAAATCAGCCTTGTCGATGAATCCAGATTTCATGACGCCGCCAATCACATTGCTGTTGCGCACATTCATCGCGCGGTGCACGTCGTCATATTTAAAGCTGAAAAATACTTTGCGAGTCATCTGAATCCTCTCAATCTGCTTCAGAGCTATCTATTCAATTGTTTGATGATGTCGGTGATGGTTTTCACCATCTCGCCTGGTGGCGTTTTCGGGTCAATAAGCTTCTGGACCATGGGAATAACCCACGGATAACCGCCGTAGTACTTGTCTAGTTCGGCAGAAATTTCTTTCCAAAGCTCTTCGGCCATGAAGCCGGTTGCAGCAACCGGGATAGGTAACAGATGATGCTCTAGCGCGATCTCGAACTCACGCCGAACCCCGTTGGCATTGACCAACTTGTCGCCATCACGCTTATTGCCGAAGAAGAACAAGGCGATGCCAGCCAAGCTAATCATTCTCTGGCGATACTGCTCCCACAGTTCCTGCAGGTTGTTGCCATGCTGAGGGAACGGCCTAACGATAAGTTGGGCCTCCGAATACTTCAGAGGGTCGCCGTAAATGGCCTCCAAGGCACCGTTGATCACCGCGCTGCCTACGCCCCAGCCAAAGCCGTTGACCACCCGACAGTTAGCTCGCACGCAGTTGGCCGCCACGTCGTGGATGAAGTTCTGTGCGTCCTGCCTAGTCCATTCACCGTACTCTTCGGCGCTGCCAGAAAAGAACACTGTCCGCTTTCGGTACAGGGCTTCGATCTTTTTGAGGATGTCGTTGATATCAGAATAGTTGTCGACGAGCAGCGTTTGAATGCCGAATCGTTTCAAGTCTTCAATCCTCAGCTCCTGTTTGCGCACTTTGTACTTGAATAGATCGTCGTCGTCTTCAGCCTCGCGCTGTGCCTCGCGCATGAAGCAATAGTGGGTGCGTTTGGTGGCGCCACCGTGCAGTCGGCTCAGTACGTAGTCAAGGTTTGGGTCGGTAAAACTGAAACCGATGAAGAGGAAGGTCTTGGAGACCAAGTCACCGCTTAGCGCCGTGATGAAGGGAGCATGAGTTAGGTAGTACTTCTCGTACTGCTCCTTGTAGATGATGGCGCTCTGGGCCATCTGGACGTCGCCATGCATCTTGTAAACGATCGCGTCACGCTTCGGTCTACTGAGGGTGAGTTGATCCACCTGGGACTTGATATCCGGCACTCGATACGCCCGGCGCAGTGCATCCTCGATGAGTGTGTCGTAATTGGTAGTCCAGAAGCTGTAGATGGGCAACCGAGCGATGATGTCGTGCACCTCGGACGGCTCGGCCTGCTCTGAAAACTCCCTGAGAATTTTTTTTGACAGGCCGTCGGCCGTTCGCTTGTTGTTCACATGGAACTGGGCAAGTGAGATGAGGTCGTGCTCCTTGGCGACGTCCAGTCCCAGTTCATTCGCGATGTCGCGCAGTAGCTCGGGCCAGTCCACATAACCGCTGCCCTTGGACATGCCAGCCCCGGCGAAGATCGCTGCGCTGCCGTTGTGCAGGTCCTGAACGAAGTCTTTGATAAAACCATTGATGACGTGTTGTGGCGACATGGTTTAGAAGCTCGTCAGGTACTGAGGGGACTGCGATCCTTTGGCGTACCAGTACAGCGTGTTGCCGGCTGAGGCCTGGTCGATCCGACGATACAGCTGGAGATATTCGTTGCCGAAATAGTTCCCTGACGCGTCGCGCGTCGCGATCAAAGCAATCTGTTCGTTGCGCTTTACACCGTCCGCGAACCCAAGTTCCCACGGACACCAACGGGACGCCATCGAGTCGTTGGTGGCGAGAAAGAGAAATACGTCCGCCTCCTTGATCATCGTGCGAATGCGATTTGCGGTCGTCCCATCTGGGGTGTCAGGCATGCATGGATCCTGCCAGTCAATATAGAGCTCCATCCCTTGCTCTTTGAGCCATTGTTGAAGGCCTAATGCCATATCACGATCCTTGTGGCTGTGGCAAAGGAAGCCGGTTTTCTGACCGTAAACCCGAGTTCGCTGATACTTTAAAGAAATATTGCGTGCAGCAGCAGATCGCAATTCGTATTGAGAAACTGTCATTCTTAAATCCCTGTCCTTTTCAGGCTGTGCGCCCCAACTTTACAAAACCGATCGAACCTAGAACGCTTTTACTACGACGCGTTCAAGGGACTGCCTTTTCGGTAACACCATTGCTGGGTACCACAGTTGGCTCAACAGCTATCAGGTGATTCGACACCCCATCTTTCGCTTCGCACCGCCAGGTGACCCAAAGTTTGGATCCAGCGGCATTAGCCCCACCAATATCCAACTCGAGAGCAAGCCAGTTTCTGGCAGCCAAGACCCGCCTGTTCGACTGAGGAAAGATAAGCATTTCCGCACTGGTGTTGACGTTCAAGTTCTGTGTGATCCGGCCCACGTTATCCAGGACATGAAAGAACAGTCGCTCGGCCACAGACACCAGCGACGGGTGCACCACCGCTGTCGATGTGAACTGCTGAATCTGTGCCCAGTTGTCTTGCGGGCCTACGTCTTTGCGGTAAGCGACTCCGTGAGCCGCCACATGCACGTCCCCTGAGACGATGGCCACTCTGAGTTGCTTAGCATTTGCGGTCGCGAACAGGGTTTCGAGCAGGCGCAGACGCTCTCCCTCATGGTCGTCGTGCGTCCAGTGATCCTTCAGATCATCTGCACTACTATCCAAAACATGATCGGAGCCGAAGTTGTCCAGGAATGCTTCCGCGAGCGATAGCTTCGGGTGCACAACCGGGACTGAGGACATAAACAGCAAGTGCTGGCAACCTTTGCCTGGGTGCTTGCGCCCGTTCTCTGGAATCTGCTTAAGCCAGGCCTTCAATGCAGTCCATGTCTCCGGTCCCAATACCTGTTCGTGCGAGCGCTCAGTTCGCAGGTCGGCTACGAGCAGCTGCACGGGCCCGATAGCGTGCGCGAAACTGAAACCGGGTTGGAGATCCAGTAGGGGCAACGCGAGGGCATCGCCTTTGAGTGCTTCCGTCCACGCAATTTTCTTGAAGAGCGGGTCATTCGCTCTGACTTGCACATCGTCCCTCGCCTCCAACTCCGGGAGGCTGTTAGCCGCATGCTGCATCTGGAACACCCAGAACGCTCGACGTGCATGATGGAAGAGTCGCCTAAACAACGGACTGTGCTGCATCTCGCAGCTGTAAGAGCCCCACCCATCGAAGATGTCGTGGTCATCCCACATCATCACCGTGGGAGTCCGCGCCATAGCCTGCGCCGCATCAAGTGGCTTTGTTTCGCCACCCCAAGTGCCTCTCTCTTTGGGTAGCCATCTGTCGGCGTAAAGCTTGAGGTAATAGTCCTCAATCTTCGCCTCCAGCTCGGGGGCGACGGGGAATACCAACTGCTCCTCCCTGGGTAGGCCAATCCACCCCTTGAGTTCCTTGACGTCTTCCCAGATAGAGTCAAAGTAGATCTGATCTCCGCCCATTAGCAGCAAGTGGAAACGCTGTAGATTCTTGTCGTGGGTCCTGGGCTCATGCCAAAGCTGCTCCTTGTCGAGCATGTAGCCCGCAGGGCGCACCTGCTTGTCGTGGTTGCACAGCAGATCCGCCCAGACGGCGTTTTCACCCTTGATCAGCTTGCGGATGCTGCTGGGGTCCGAAAAGCCATTGCACGACACATAGGCCATGCGAGGTGCATAGTTTTGTCTTGGCACAGTGAAGTGCCATACCTCGTCTACGCCTCCAATCGTGTACTCAACCTTGCGCTCTTGATTCCCTTGATCCGTTGTCAGGTCGTAGCGCAGGTATTGGCGTCCTCCATGTTTGAGCAACACCTTGCTCTTTGGCGCAGCCTTCCCATCGACGATGACTTTGGGTGCTTTGTCGCCCTCATCGATTCCGATGAGCGCACTGACTTTCCACTTTCCTTGCGAGACTCCCCGAAACGAAAGTACGGGCCCAAGCAGAATTTTTGTTGCCATTGAAGTGATCCCTCCGTGGTTTTCGTTGAACTTCTTTCAAGCCTTCTGACGCTGCTCTTGAGCAATGGCTTTGACGATCCGCACTCGTGCCTGCGCCCGCTCGGCCAGCTATACAACTTCAAGCATGGTCAGCACAGAACCTTCTGGAAGCCTGATCGACTGCGACCAGACTTCCAATCGATAGACGCCTGGGCCACTGATCCAGCGCGAAGCACTTTCTCGCTTCGGACGACTCAGACCCTTGGCAGCCCCAAAGGCCATATCGAATGCGGCTGTGTCCTGGTGCAGTTCGTTGAGGATGTAGAAATCGGTTGAAAAATCTCGGCTGCGCCGGGACCACTTCAACCTCCGCTGATCATGGCAGGTGATCGCGATCGGTACTTTGGTGCGTTGGAGCAACTTCAGGGCTGAAGCCGTCAGACTGGCCTGAAAGGCCGCACCCATTGCGCTCGCAAGATCAAGGCTTGGTTTGCGCTCAGCGACCCATGGCCAGACCAGATAGTCCGGAAGTATCAGCTGGCTGGCGAAGCTATTGGCGTCGGCCTCAATAGACTTGGCTTCAGCATTCTGCGGACCAATGTCCGTGCTGGAGCACTTGAATGATGCCCGCTGGGCATCTTGCATCCAGTGGGCCAACTCATGCCCTAGTGAAAATCGCTTTCGTCCGAGATTGTCGTCTGCGGCGACACTGATGACGGCACGATCACCCGCAGCAACCAAACGTGCCGCGCAACCGTCGAGCTTTCTGTATATGACGTGAGCACCACTGGCGCCAGCAATAGCCTCCAGATCAATGTGCTCGGGCTTCCTGACGCCATGCCCCCAGAGCAAGCGCTCAGGGCGGCTAAGCCGATCGAGATCAACGGCCATCATCGGCGTCGCGGATCTTGCCCATGAGCACAAGATCGTCATAGAGTGTTTCTAGATCAGCATCGCTTTGGCGGCTTCCTTCTCGAAATGCAGTAGCCAGTTGTGGATTGGCTGCGAAAGCTTGCGCGATGCGTTCTTTGATTCGATCCAGCGCAGGTCGTTGCGACGTCTTGGGAATCACTCGGACCTGCATGGCCGCCTTGGCGGCCGCAGCATGTTGGCGAAGGCTGGCTGCCAGAACGTCGTCGAGACTCGCTGCAATGCTGGCCGCCACCTGATCGGGATCAATCCCCTCAGCGGCGAGCTCGGCACGAATTTCTTCGTCAGACGTGGCTTCGAGGTCCTTGAGTGCCAGCGCTCGAACTGCGACGAGCGTCTTCTGAGATTCGTTGTTCATCGCTGTCTCCGTCCTGGCATCAATTTGTCCACCTGCCTCCTCAGTCTCCGTCGTGCCGTGTCATAGGTCTTTTGATCAAGATCGAACAAGGCAAGTACCTCCGCTACTGGCATGTCAGCCTTCTCACCCTCGATGACCGCAAGCACCTCTTGATCATCTTTAAAGTGGGCCTCAATGATTTGCGCGTCCGCCCGAGCCTGCTGCTGCCTATCAGCAGCGTCCTCCAGCTCAATGGCTTGCTCCACGACGTCAGTGTTCCAGCCGCCAGCCCGATAAATCACCGTGTCAACGTCGCTGACCTCGCCCGCAATAGCTTCCAATCGGTCGGTTTGGGTTTGACCACGCGACTCTCTGGATGAATCGGCGATGCTGTCCATGCAGCCAGACAGAAATGCCGGAAGGGGCACCCGGTCAATGGGCCAAGGACGTCCGCGTTCACCATCCTGTTTGGCCCCGCTTGCTGCAATGAGGGCGCGCTTCACTGCTTCACTGAGCAACTCCTCGGGATCCGTGTACTCGGTACCCCAGACAAGCAGCCTAGCTCTTGCGGACAGGCGGAGCCGCTCGGCTGAAGTCAGCATCATCAGCGCGCGGGATAACTCCTCAACACTGGCATGTCGTTCTGAAGGCGGTTTCGGTGGCACGGCTCCTCCCTGGGCTTTTATGTGTGCGGTCTTCATTTTCAATGCGGACAGCGATGTAGCTATTGTCCGCGCCGGATTTTGCGACCGCACACCTATTTAGCGGCAATCACGCCGCAACAAGGAACCTCAATATGAGCAAACGCAATCAACATGTGGTGCCCCGTGAAGATGGCTGGGCCGTCAGGGGTGCTGGAGCCCAACGCGATACGCAAGTTTTTGACCGCAAGCAAGACGCCGTGGATCGCGCCCGGGAGATCACGCAGAATCAGAAGTCCGAGTTGGTGGTCCATGGCCAGAATGGCCGGATTCAATACAAGGACAGCCACGGCAACGACACTTTTCCGCCAAGGGGGTAAGCATGGCTCGGTGCACAGCTCCAGTCGAAGGACATCGCTCATCTAGCGCTGCAGCGGCCTGTCCCGCCTGCCGTGGCAGCTATGGTCGTCGATACGGTGGTTACAGTGGGTATGGCAGTGGCTACAGTTCGTCCTACGCCTCGGGCGGCGGCAACGGCAACAGCTACAGCAGTGGAGGGAGATCCAGCGGAGGCGGCGGCTCGCGGCCACGCTGGTCTCGCGCCAGTTCCGTTGTCTCGTATACGCCAGCACAGGTGGTGTCTCTCACACCGGTGCGGGAAGCAATCGAAAGAGAAGCGGCGGCGAGGCCTGACCTTCGGGATTGCTTCCTCTGCCACGCCTGGGATGACCGACAGGGAGCCGCCAAGCAACTGCATGATTTGCTTGAGACAGCGGGTGTCAGGGTTTGGTTCAGCGAGAAGGATCTTGGCCTTGGTGTACCGATGATGCGCGCAATCGACAAGGGCCTAGCCGCCTCCAAAATAGGGCTAGTCCTTGTCACCCCCGCATTGCTTGCCCGCCTCCCGAAAGAGGGGGTTGCAGACAAAGAGCTTTCAACGCTCCTGCAGGGCAACAGACTCGTGCCCATCGTGCACGGCACGACGTACACCGCGCTCCGTGATGTAAGTCCCATGCTGGCATCGAGAAGCGGACTTGATACATCAGAAGACACGATGGCGGTCGTTGCGACCAAGATTGCCGAGCTGGTCTCCATCTGGAGTTGGCAGGGAGACCTGGTTCGGCAGTAGGTGGGGCGCTTATGTGCTTTGATGTTGGGTGATCGGTAGTCGGCCAGATGTGGTCGTTCACATTCCGAAATTGACGGACTGCAACCGCTGCGTACCTGTCGTTAGGGGGCTTAGCCGTTAGCGTTGTACAGAGACCCCTCGGAGAAACTCCACCCCTGTGCGCCGCACCAGCTCCTGGTAGCTGATCGGCGCTCCGGCCATCTCCCCCTCCCGGTTCTCTTGCCAATGCGCCCAGGCTCGCTGGGTGGTTGCGTCGTAGACGAGCTTGAACAGGTAGGCAGGAACCTTCACCCCGTTGGCTCCGATGCGCGGCGCGTCCTCGGAAAACACCGGCCCGGTGATGATGAACACATCTCCCTTAGCCCGACGCACGTAGCGCCGGGTGTCTTGCTCGATCTGGTTCCAGGCGCCGCCGTTGTGTTGCGCGTTCTGCGGAACCATGTTGGCCAAGCTGAAACTCTGTGCCATCGCCGTCGGTGTTCGCATATCTCCCGCAGGGGCCATATGCCCTCGGCTGTAGCCAGAACGCTTGTAGTCGTCCAGCTCCGCCCGCTCCCCTCGGGGAAGCCGTGCATCCGCAAAGAATCGCTTGGAGCGCGTCTCTTCCGAGTTCTCCAGCATTCGTCGATTGAGCCGCTGCGCAACATAGACCGGCGTCTTTGTCACCCCGCTGTGTAGCACGGCAAAGGACTCGTAGCAAAGCTCTCTGAGTCCTGGGCCCGGCGCGATGGCGGGCGGACTCCCATTGGCAAAGAACTCCGGGCACTCGGCAAAGCGGTTGGGGTGCGGTGGGTGCAGGTCCGTGTTGTCGAATTGCGGTGCACGGGCGATGGAGATACTGGAGAAGGCCAGGCCAGCCACCAATGCAAACAAGGCTGGTACCTGGCGCCACCACTGCGGGCGGGTAGAAAGCAATATCACTGATTCGAGATCCGCAAAACCAAAGAGGTCCCGATTGGAGCACTCTTCGAATGGGCGCGACGACCAAGGGGCAAACTATGCAGACGGTCCGCTATCTGGGGTTGGCAGCCGCTCTAAGACAGCCCGAGCAGCGCCTCCCGGAACTCCCTGGCGTTGACCTGCGCCTTGTCTTCCATGCAGTTGTTGAACACCGCATGGGCGTATTTCACGGATCGCGCGATAGGACTGAACCGCTCGGAGAACAGCCGCAGCTCTTCTGAGCTGTAGGCATAGTCGAAGCGCTCGGCCGCTGTCTTGGCTGGGGCCATATAGGCCTCCGTATTGCGCCCATGCAGCCGCAGCAGCGCATGGTCTGGATGCGTGGCCTCCCAGATTGGTGGAACGCTGTTGCGGGTGCCCTGCGGGCCATCCACGATGGTGTGCACCAGCCCCAGTCGGCGCAGCATCGTGAGGGTCTCGGCCGTGGCTTGCGCACTCTCCCACCAGCTGGGGTTGCGAAACTCGATGCTCAGCACATGGCCCGGCAGGTGCTCCAGGCAATGCTCGATGTGCGCCACTACTGCAGGATGTCGCGCCACCTTGGGTGCGAACTGGAAATGGACCAAGCCAAGCTTGCCGTTGATATTCAGCGGTGCCAGACAGTCGGCAAACCGCCGCCACAGCTCGTTGCGCACTTCCTCCGGGATGTCCTTGTAAACCACGCGCCGGCCCGGACCCAAGGCCTGCCGGAGGTCCTTGGGCAGAACATCTGTGTTGGTGCCCTGCCCGGAGAACAGGCTGAAGGCCTTCACGTTGAACACAAAGCCCGGTGGAGTCCGCTCCACCCAGTGCTGGGCGGTGGTGACTGCAGGGATGGCGTAGTAGCTGGTGTCCACCTCGACCAGGTTGAACTGGGAGGCATAGAAGCGCAGCCGCGCCTCGGGCGTCTTCACGCTCTCGGGGTAGAACCTGCCGCTGTCGAGCAGCGTTTTGTCGGTCCAGGATGCAGTTCCGACCAGCCAGACCATGGGGAACCTCCAGCGGCCATCCTACCTGCACGCCGGAAAGAAAAGCTGTATATTCATACAGTATCACAGCACAGGAGAAATGCCATGGAAGTCATCGAATCTACCTACACCGTCAGCCTGCAGGACTACCCCGAGCAGTTGCCCGCCAAAGAGCGCATCGCCGCGGAAACGCGCTATGCCAAGGAGCTGGAAAAGCAGCTGGGCGGCCCAGAACAGGTGACCGCAGCGCTCGCCACCATGAATGACCTGGAGCAATCTCCGCCTGACGTGGTTTCCCCTGGGGACCTGACTCTGCTCAACGCCTGGGGCCGTGCCAGCACTGCTGCCAGGCAGGCGGGCTTCCGGGGCTTGGGGGAAGCTGATGGGGCGTTCTTTGAGGTGCAGTTGACGTGAGGTGCAAACCGAAGCAACACATCAAGCTTCCTGCTACATTCCATCGATGCGCGGCATCTTCAAATCCATTCTGCTGGGCCTACTCATCGGAACAGCGTTGATGATCGCCATCTATGGTTTGGCCGTCATAGGCTCCAAGCCAGCCGTCAATTTGCTGCTAAAAATGACGCTCCCGCCATTCAATGTTGTAGCAATGCTGATGGAGCCAGTGGCGCCGGATGATTTGGAGCGAGGCGGACGGATGCTCGACGTTCTTCTCTTGGGAGCCTGGCTGCAGATCTCTGTACTCGCCGCAATGGTAGTGGCTGGTACCCGCGCGGTGCTTGTGCAAAGAGCCGCTTGAGCATTTTGACGTTACCGGTACACACACCGCCAGGACCCTTGCATGCAAGGGTGTTTTCAGGCCCTCTACTTTGATGGTGGCAACTGAAGCCGTAAGCAACCAAAGTTACCTGGATCGGCAGAATGACTGCGCTTCAAACTAGCCGATAGCTCCCCTTCTGCCCCTCACGAACCGCCCCTGCGGCTATCACCCGCCGTATCGCCAGACTCACGGACCCCAGGGGAATCCCTGCACCTTGAGCGATGGCTGCCTGCGTGAGGGCCTTCCAACTACGCCGGTCCAGGGCATCCTTGAAATATGCCAAGACCTTTTCGTCATTGGCACTCAGGCGCTGAGGCTGGCTTGAAGGCTCATCTGTCACCTTCGCAGTTGCCCTCTTCTTCGGCGGTTTTCTTTGCAGCGCAGGCTTCACGACCACGTCTTCTGCACTTTCAATGCTTGAGGTGTTGGCGCGAGCGCGAGAGCGAGTGGGTCGATTCGCAAGCGCCACCAGTACGGGAGTCTCGGGTGCAACGAGCTCCATGGCGGACCCGTACAGGGTCTTGAGCTGCTCTTCCATGGCTTGCAGCTCGTGTGCCATTCGAGCAATGGTGCGAAGCCGTGCGTAGGCGCGATCTGCATTGTTGCTGAAGGGTTCGCTGGCAACGATACCCACCACGCGGCTGGCATTTTGTTGTACTTCCTGGGCAAAGGCTTGCCGGGCTGCATGCAGGCTTTCGCCTGCCTGTTGTAGAGAAAGCAGGGTGTTCGGTGCAATGGACATACAGGCTTCAGGTGGCGCATCACCGCCCACGCAATAGCGGGATGCAGATTCCGTGAAAGATTCGAGTGTATGAAAACACCATCAGTCCTGCAGATGGGTGCATCAGCACGGCCTGCTCCTAGAATTGACTTGTCTGTCTGGAGTCTCCAGCCAGAGAACTTCATCCCATTGAACCCACGAGAACCACCATGGCCACTGCAAAGAAAGCTCCCGCTCCTGCCAAGAAGACCACGAAGCCGGCACCTGCCGCCAAGAAGGTCGCTGCGGCCAAACCCGCTGCAGCCGTCAAGCCTGTCGCAGCAGCCAAGCCTGTAGTAGCCGCCAAACCCATCAAGACGGTTTTCAACAAGACGACTTTGGTGGCACATCTGGTCGAGCAGTCCGGCGTGGAGCCCAAGGCCGCAAAGGCCGTGCTCGCGGCACTGGAATCAGCCATTCTGGGCTCCGTGCACAAGAAGGGTTCCGGTGAATTCACCCTCCCCGGCCTCCTGAAGATCGGCCTGCAGCAAGTGGCTGCCAAGAAGAAGCGTTTTGGCAAAGATCCGTTCACCGGTGAAGAGCGCTGGTTCCCCGCCAAACCCGCATCGGTCAAGATCAAGACGCGTGCACTGAAGAAGCTCAAGGACGCAACGCTCTGATGCCTTGCCCATCGCGCTTTTGGCGGCAGCCCAGGGGTTGGTGCATCCGCTGAATGCGCGATGAGAGCATGCGCCCCTGATAGAGCCGCTTCGGTGCTTTGCTTACCTGGACTGCGCCGTCCTTCGTCAGGGTGAAGTAGACACGCATACCCACCCTCCACGGCAGCCCGGGTGGCAGCGCCACCCTCCCTCGCTGGTCAATCCGTCCCGTGTATGCCCGGGATGGATGGGCGCGGTGATTCTTGGCTTGGAGTTTTTTCGTGTTCATGGTCACCCTCAATGAACCTGCATCTGCGCGCTACCCAGGGCCGCCTGTATGCGGGCGACCTGCCGGGGATCGACATCACCGTCAAAGTCCATGCCCAAGACTTGGGCCAAGGTAGAGCCCAGCTCCGGGTGGCTGCGACGCAGCCGACGCAGGGGCTCTTGCATCAGGTCCCGCTGCGCGGCCGTGATGCGGCTGCGGTAGGTACGGAGCGAGACAGCGACGGGCCCGGGCTGAGCGCTCAGCGCCTGCTGCCGTGCGCACCAGTAGAAGCCGCAGGACTGCACAAATCCTGCAACAACCGCCAGTTCACGCTCGTGGTGGTGCAGCAGGCCCGAATATGTCCCTGCCCGGTCGGCGGCACGCTCGCACAGATCCAGGGGCATGGTTGGGGCATGCCCTGCAGGGGACGTGCTACCGACCCGCAGGAAATAGGCCCGCACCAGGTCGTCATCGGTGAAGAGGTCGTACAGGAACTGGTTGAGCGCGCTGATGGCGGTCTGCGGCATGCGGGTGTGGATGTCGTCGCGGCAACGGTCGATCTCAGTGGCTGACGGATGCAGCTGGCTCGCGGTGTACCGTGCCGACTGATGGGTGGGAACTGAGGAGGAGACGGTGCAGGTGGCGGCCTTGGAAGATGCGCTGTGCGAAAAGGTGTTTGCGTTCATGGTGGACCTCGGGGATGGGAGTGTTTGGGCAAGGCTCCGCCCAGACTGCGGGTTTTGCAGCCGTTGAGCGGGAGGAGTGAGCGGAGTTAGGCGCTGGCGCGGGCCATTTGCCTGAGTCCTGTGCGCATCCACGGGCCCGGCGGTGCCTGGGGTTCACCCTTGTGAAGGACCGCGGGCAGCACGATGTCCGTGGGCCTGCGTGACATGGCGCTGCTGGCACTACCGCTGATGGATCCGCTGCCGGATGCTGGCTTGTGCATGCCGCGTGGCTTGGGTACGGCCTGCGGTGCTGGCAGCGCCGGGGCATAGAGGTCGGTGTGCACTGGGCGCAATCCTGCTTCCCCGCCCGCCCCGCCCTCTTCCATTCGAATTACCTGCCCCGTGGCCAGACGACTGGCAAGCAGCCGCTCCATGGCCGATCCGTCCTGGCGCGTGAGGTTGGGCACGTAGCGGCTGTAGACCTTGAACAGCATCTCCGTGCTGGTGTGGCCCAGCTGGCGCGCAATCCACTCGGGCGCTTCACCGGCCGCAAGCCACAGGGTGGCTGCGGTGTGGCGCATCTGGTAGGGGCGGCGCTCTTGCAGCCCCAGATGGCGCAGCAAGGGATACCAAACACGGTCGGTGAAGTTCTTGTTGTCCAGAGGTGCGCCCATCAGGTTGCAGAACACGTAGTCGGACAGCTTGCCCGTGACTTCGTACTGCCTGGCCAGTGCTTCGAACACCGGCTGGCTCATCTGGATGTCGCGCTGGCTGCCATCGGTCTTGGTGTACTCGTCTTCGCCCAGGACGAAGGTTTCTCGCACCAGGATCAACCGGCGCTCAAAGTCGACGTACCGCCACTTGAGGCCATGGACTTCGCCGGTGCGCATGCCGGTGAAGAATCGCACCGTGAAGTAGTGACGGTAGTCAGGGCGCACGGTCGCCAGGATGCTTTGCACGTCCTGCAGGCTAAAGGGGTCCACATCGACCTTGCGCACGCGCAGCCGTTTGATGTTGGTGGTTGGCGTCGTAAACTCGAAGCGGTCGGCGGCCTCGTCCATGATCTGGCAAAGCGTGCCAATGATCTCGTTGATGCGTTTGGGTGAGAGTCCTTCCTTGTCTCCGCGACCTTTTACTTTGGCGAGTGTGGCGCGGTAGGCAAGGATGTCGGATTTGGTGATGCTGCTGACCACCTTATGCCCGAAGTGGGGAATCAGGCGACTGTCCAGGGTAGAACGCAGGGAGCGGATATGGCTGCGTCGCCATTCGATCTCGTGCTCTTTGAACCATTGGGTGGCGAAGTCTTGAAAAAGCGGCGAAGGACTATTGACAGGTGACTGCATCGCCTTGCCCGCATCAACCGTAGTCGCTTGATCAAACCGCGATGCTAGTGCGCTCTCAGGAAAGTAGTCGCGGTACTGGAAGGTGCCGTTCTTCAGCGCCTTCTTGATCTTTTCCAGAACGGCCTCCACCCGCTTTCGGTTCTGAAGCGTGTCAGGCAATGCTGTCTGCTCACGGCAACGAACATTGCAATAGGTGAAGTCCATCACCAACTTGCCGGTTTCTTTTCTGACTGTGACCTTAGCCATGGAGAACTGCTCCATTGGCCATGGGGATTGCATTCATGCCGACGGGGGCCAGGGTGGAGGCGACTTTCATGTCACGTTCAATGGTCTCCCATACAAACAAGATCTTTCTGCCACCGAACGGTCGCACATAGTGCACCCCCTCCATCAGCACGCTGTCTTTGAGACGTTCTCGGATTGTCCGAACGTCATACTTGATCCTTGACGACAATTCATCTGTAGTGAGGTAGGTCTGCTCATTCATGGTTGCTCCTGTAGAATCTTTACATCAAGCGATAAAAATATTTATCACTTGATGCCGATAATACACAGGAAATCACAATTTTCAAGTCATTTGACACTTTTTTTTATCATTCGCCATCTTTTATTCCCATGATCAGGTTCAAGCTAGGCGAGATGATTGAGAAAAAGCAGTTCGCTGATGGGCGTCGCATCACCGTCAGCGAGATAGCTGCAGCAACCGGTTTGAACAGGATGACCCTGTCCAAGATCCTCAACCAGAAGGGTTATGGAACTGGAACAGAGACGATCGACAAGCTTTGTGAGTACTTCGCTTGCCGCGTTGAAGACCTGATGGAGCATGTTGGGTCCGACGAACCTCCCGCTTCGGTCTCCGACTGAATTGCATCTGGTCAACGGTCCTGTAGCGATCCCCACCGGATCTCCGCTCCAGGCGGTTGACGATCACACAACTTGGGACCCTAGTTTGCTTGGTCAGCTTCAGGCTGGTTGCTGCCTCACGGGATGGGCCACCGAATGTCTGCGCCAATCTAAAGTTGACATTGATGACTTCCGCTGGCGTAAGGCAGGTCGTACGCTGTAACCTGACATTGATTGGTGACGATCAATGCGAGCATGCTGAGCCGCCGTGCGTGCGGCTCCCAATGACTGCATCTAAAAGCCGCGAACTGGTACTGCCGAACCGTTGCTGTCGTTCAAGCCTCCACCGGCAATGCTTGCTGTGCAGCGAACTCTGCCGGTCAGTGCCAGCGGAGTGGTCAACCTTATCCGGCACAGGTGGTCAGTTCAGGCGGAATCAACACTCAGGCGACAGGGCCAGACGTGCCGCATCATCGACCGTCGTCGGCGACGTCCTTGAGAAGCGCTTGCGCTTTGCGGCTGGCCCATTTCCTCAGATCTAGGTGGGCCTTGTTCGTTCGTAGGAATTTCTTCAACGCTGGCGGAGACTTCTTCTTATAGACGGCAAGCCTGCTTTGGATGGCGCTCACGTTGAATTCGTTTGCTACGAGCAGTGCTTCAATTTCCCTAGCCATGCGAGCCTGTGTCGCGTCACTCGCCGCGACTTCGATTGGAGTGTCTTCCAGGGGCACGCCGATGGCGGCCTGGAAGGTGCTTGCCCAGTCTGGGGAACCGGTGCGGTCGTATTCAAGGAATGCATCGAAGCAGACACGCTCGAACTCCCGCAAGTTGCCGGGCCAGTCATAGGCCTCAAGCACACCACACGCTTTGCGGTCGATAGAGGGAAGGATGCTTGCGACAAGCCGTGTCTTCAGATCGTCCTCTGCGATGGCGAGGCGCCCCGCTTGGAACTCGATTGCAGGAGCGCTTCGCCATCTATGCAGCCGCAATAAGCGAATGAGCAGGTCGCCTTCAGTGCCCGCGCGCAAACGCTGCGCAAGGGGCTTCAGCTCCATCCTCGCGCGGATGCGATAGGCCAGGTCCTTGCGCAACCGGCCCTTCGCTAGCAGCGAGGCCTCGGATTCGTTGGTGGCCATGATGACCCGGACGCGAAAGCGCTTGCGTGCCCCGCCCTGGGCGCCGATTGGTTCCACTTCGACCGTGTCGGACACAGGGCTGAGCAGGTCCAGCAATTGCACCTGGAAGTCCATTGGTGCAGCCTGGATTTCATCGAGAAATAGGGTGCCACCGTTGGCTAGCTCGAACCATCCTTTTTGATCCGCCTTGGCGTCGGTGAAGGAGCCCTTGAGATAGCCGCGCAGGCGCGCCTCCAGCAGACCGGGCGAGACCGCAGCGATGTTCACGGATTTGAAGGCCCCCGACCGCCCCGTTTGCGCTCGCAATTTCTCGTGCAGCGCACGAGCCAGTTCGCTCTTTCCGGCGCCCGTCTCACCAATGAGCAACCGGGGACCTTCCTTGGGGGAGTGATCGTTGGGCGTGACGGACGTCAGCTGGGACATTACCTGACGCATCAGTTCGTCGAAGGCTTGGTCCGAAGCATCGACAGCATCATCAGAAACGCGGGAGCGAAGGCGGATGAACGATACGGAGTTGTCTTCAAGCAGGCGAGGCCTCTCCGCCAGTTCTCTGGCGATCTTGGCAGCAGGCAGTGTCCCGGGGGTGGACGACTGCAAGAAGCCGATAACCGAACGGCGGGCTACGACCTCGCCCGCGAGCCTTATCAGCGGCGCCAACTCCTTGATCGAATCCAACTCAGGTTGATCAACCAACTGGGCGGGCTCCATGGTGAGCAACTGGTTCACCAGCTCAGGCCAAGTCTTGCCTGGAAGCTTCTCAGGTCTTCCTTGCAGCGCGCGCAGGCGTTCAATGACAGACTGATTCGTCTGCTGAACCAGCCGCCACTCTTCCCCGCGTGCCTGGTCGATCCAGCCCGATATGAGCGCTTCATCCGCCGACACCACGGCCGCGTGCACCCAGACCCCGTCCCGGCGGCGGGCTGGCTCAACCGGCATTCCCACGACGATGAAACGCTGCAACAGCATATTCATGTTTTCATTGATGAAGTAACTTCTCATTTCAATGATAAGACGAAAATAAGTTTATAGTTTTAATCCCAAGTCATTGATTCATATAGATTACATACACTGGAATGGCCCTGGCACAGTTCATGCAAAGTAGTTAACGTGCATGTCGATGGTCGGCGTGCCGCAACCCAGGAGATATATCTATGCAATCCAGTCTGCCCATCAACCGCGCCATTGACATCAACAAGCTGTTGGCGTTCCTACGCGCAGGTGCGCCGGCTACCTTCCAGGTGAAGGAGGAATTGAGGGATCTTGTGATCAAGGCCCTGAAGGAGTTCGCGCGCAGCCACCGCATCACGGTACGCTACGTGGAGCCGGGCCGAGAGACGCTCATCATCTGCTCGGCGGCGGGCTTGATGGCAGGTGCGGGTGCGGGAGCGGCGCTCGCAGGTATCGCGGGTGCACTGGCCGGTGCCGGCGTTGGTCTCGCCGTTGGCTACGCTTGCGCCCACGTGAGCGTGAGCATCCGCCCTCTTGCCGACGGCCAGCCTGGCTTCACCGTCGATACCGTCCGTGCTTGAACCGCTTCCAGGACACTGCCATGACCACCCAGAAAAAACTGTCGCTCGTCGACGTGATCCATCGCACTGCGAACCATGCCGTCGAGGACGTCGGGCCGCTGCTGAAGTACCTCGACTTCAAGCCCGAGGCCAGCGACCTTACCTCGCGCTCTGCAGCACAGCAGATCGCCGACCACCTGCGCCGCATGGGCAGCAATGACATCGCGAGTCTTTTCCGAGGCGGCGATGGTGTGTCCTACGCGGAAGTGGTTTGCGACGTGGGCGAGAAGCTAAAGGCCAAGGACGTATCGTCGTCGAACACGGTGGAGCGCAACGAAGGGCTAGTCATCGAAAAGGTCTTCGCCGACACGCTCGACTCGATGTCTGCTGAGGAAAAGCGCGTCCTGTTCCGCTCAATGAACCTCGACGCCAAGGACGTGCCGTACGCCGCGAGTGCCGCCGTGCTGATGCCCATCCTGCTGCGTCAACTCGGTGGCTTCGCTACATACAGGTTCGCAGTTATCACCGCGAATATGGTGTCGCGAGCCTTGTTGGGAAGCGGCCTGAGCTTTGCTACGAATGCCGTCATCACCCGGTCCATCGGTACGCTGCTAGGCCCTATTGGTTGGATCGCCTCGGGCGCTTGGCTGGCGGTTGACCTCGCCGGACCGGCGTTCCGCAAGACGGTGCCAGCCGTCCTTTACACGGCAACACTGCGCCTCGCGCTGGCCAACCGGCTGAGCATCGGCGTCGTTGGAGACGGCTCGACCGGCAAGGACACGCTGATCGAGAAGGTGTTCGGCATACCGACCAATGCTGATCCCGTCGCCGGCTCCACCTCTGAGGCGATGCGCTATGCACTAGGCGGCGGTGGCGACGCCTTCGTCACCAACTATCCCGGTTTCAACGACTATCGGGCCAGGGTGAATGCCTCGACCGACGATGCGCTCCACCATACAGATGTCTTCCTTCTGGTCATGGATGCCACTCGCGGCGTTTCAGGCACAGACGTTGCACTGTGCGAGAAGGTTCGGGCGTTCGGCAAGCCCGTACTTGTGTGCCTGAATAAGTGGGACCTCATCCGTACCGAGAAGGACGGCATTTCCCTGATGGATGCCGCGCGTAAGCGCTTGAAGATTGAGCGTATTCAAGGTCCCGACGTGCCGGCCCAGGAAGCGGAACTTGTGCTCTGCGCGCTGGACCCGCTGCCGGCCCTCGGTATCGAGTCGCGAGGAGCCAGCGAGGTCCGCGAATGGGTCAAGGCGAAATTGCAGACGGCAGGTAAAAACGAGAGTCTCTTGGACGAGTTTTGACGAGGCGCCCGGGGTGCGCGCAACGCGCGGCGGCTCCAGCTCATTTTTGCCCGATCGGCAGCGTAGCCCAACCCGGCTGAGGGTTCATCACCCGGTAGGGCTTGTTCCCTGTGTCAGTCTTTGCTCGCAGCAGATCCGAACGGCGAAGTCAAGGGCTGATGGTGCGCCCGGCGGGAATGGTCTAGAGCGCCCAGGCGACGAGCCGCAAAACAGCGCTTATGAACGACCGCTTGGTGCCAGTCACCGTGAGTATGCCGAGCGGTGGCCACCGGCAGCAATCACTGCGGAGCGGACCGCCGCTGTGACAGCCTCAGGCTGATCTCGGCCGTTCGCGGGTTGGGCCTGAGCGGCTGCTCCCGCCCAGAGCAGTCGTCTGAGATACTGACTCTGGCGGGCAGCTTTGGCCCTGGAACCAGCCGTTTAGCCCTGCGAAGGCACTCGGGCTGCCCCTAGCGACCGCTGTACCGGTCTGCGGCTGACTCAGTTCGACACATTGGTGTCATTCCCTGACAGGAATTCGCCACCCCGGACTCCTGTTTGGCCTTTCCTAGACGCTGCCTGCTCCGTCTTGAGTTAGCAGCGCGTCGAGAGCAAGGATCATCTCTCGAATATCTGCGGCGGCTGGAGGTCGCATGTGTGCAATGGCATCGCGCACCTTCTTGACCTTGGAACATGCAGTCAGTGCCGCATTCGCAGTTTCGTCCAGCCCTTTGAAGGGGTCCGCAGCATCCCGGTGACTCATCGCCACCATGTCGTTGAACTCAAGATCGTCAATGGCGATGTCCTGGAAGCTACCCGGTCGCCACGGTAAAGGCTTCTTCCATACCCCTTTTGTGGGGAAGAGATAGTCCTCCAGGCTATCCCGCAGCTTGTCGATGACCGGTAGACGCCGCTCTTCAATCCACGGTAGCAGTGCTCGAACACAGGCCCGCCAGTAACGCTGCTCGAGGCGCTTCCATGCCCCCGCCGACCCGGCTGCCTGCGCCCGCACTTCAAGCCAGTCCTTCAATGCGCCGCTGGCCCGGTCGTAGGACGTATCTCTCTGCGGCATCGAAGCAAGCGATTCAGGGAGTTGCAGGAGAGCGTTGGGGTGAAGCGCCATCAACTCTTCTGCCGCAAGCGGGTCTGCTCCGGCAAACTCGATCACCAGGTGTCTGGCCAGTGAGGTGCTTCCCGGCCCCCTGCGGCCTACCAAGCGTTGAGTAACATAGGCGTGCATCTCGTCTTCCGACAAGGTGCCGTCAAAGCGCAACTCACATCTTGACTTTGGTGGCAAGGGGTCAGCTAGAAGACTCCACACCACCACTAGCCGCACGGCACCAGCACTCAGCGCTGCTGACTCCTTGGCGAACTCCTCAAAGAATCCCCTGCATCTATCACTGGCTCTTACTGATAGGGGTGTCAGCACGACGGTGACACGAGGGGGCTGTGACCAATGAGCGAGCTCTATTGCGGAGAGCTTGCCGCGAGCAAAGTGATGCCCGACGTCCGACTCGATGTGGGAGCCTTCGTGGACGTCTAGAAACACCACCCGTTCCGTCTCGTGACATGCTCGCTTGAAGGCATCGTTGATGACGTGCTGCGCCCCGGCAACCGCTCCTCTCGTCAAGCAGACAGTCCCGGCTGAGTGCGCTTCCAGCATGTGTCCGAGCATAACTAGGAACGACGTCGGGCCAGGCATCGCCCAATAGATGGGGACCGATACCTGAACAGGGGGGTGGTCGGTGCTCATCAGGGGCGCGCCAACAGAAGATCCAAGTAGAGCGCAGGAACGTCCCACACGCCCGTTGGCGCAACCTGAATCAAGCCCATCCACTGAGCAAACAGCAGATGATGGTCCTCCAGCTTGTTGGCGGGGAGTAGCTCGTGCTCTTGACCTGAGTGGTTGGGGGTGTCATGCAAGCTTAGCAGCACCGTCTCCAGCGCCTGGAGCTGGTCCGCCGGCAGGCAGCTTGCGATGCCGATGCGGCTGTAGAACGCCCCCAAGTCGGGCGTGAGTCGCTTCAGCGCTTGTCCTGGCAAGGCCAGGGCTTCAGTCAAAGTAAGCGTGGAGCCGGCAATACTTTCGAGCTCTTCGCCATACCCACAGCTTGCGCGCAAGATTGCCGAGCGAGCCTCAGCACTGTCACGGACAGGCAGATTCTCGTGTTGGTTGTGATTGAAGCGAAAATAGACGGCATCGTCGCTCCAGTTGGGGACGGCGGCCACCACTGCATTCTTGGGCAACGGCTTAGTCGCAGAGACGCTGCGGATGGCAAGCACCAATGCCTGCCCGGGACTTGCGATGAGGAACGGCCGAACGGTGGGCAAATTAACCCGGCCCGCGGCCTCGCCTTGCACTGCCAATCGGCCTTGGTCCTGCGCAAGAGCTGCGTACAGGTCCACTTGGTCCGGCTGCCAGCTCCTGGACGGCACCCCGATCAGGCGGGTCTTTCGGTCGGAAGCCTTGCGTCGCACTCCGTTAACGTAGTTCCTCGCCTCGTCGGTCGTTGATGCGCTCTTAACTTCAAGAACTGCATCTTCTTGCGGGACCTCCCAGACACCACGAAGCTTCTCCAGGACGCACATTCCGCTCAGCTGATTACCAACTAGCACCATTAGGTCGCCGGGCGTGCTGCGCAGGTAGTTGCGGACCCAGGCGCTTGGCATGGGGAAGGTCTTCGATTCCGACTTGAGCGTAACTGGAAGGCGTGCCTCGCCGTAGGAACGATCTTCTGTCGGGGTCTCACGGGCCAGCTCTTCCAGCAAGTGGCTGACTTGCTCCATTTCGCCGAGCATCGTGGCGATGTCAGGCGTGCGCAGTTGGTAGCGAGGGCCATTGCGCTCAAGGATTGTGAGTTTATCCATCTCGTCGAGCAGTGCTTCGTAGGCACCGGGCGCGGTACTCTTGAAGTGCGCCGGTGCCTGTCTGATGCAGCTGTCCCGAATCTCGGTGGCAGTTAGCCCAGCAAAGACGCTGTTGGCAGGTTCGGCATACGAATGCTCGGCCAGAATCAGCGCGATCGCCTTGTAGCGCTTGTCGAGATTTAGGTTCAGACCAAACTTGTCTCTGATTTCCTGCAAAAAGGCCTCGTCACACTCCACGGCGTCCAAGTCTGCCGAGGTGATGCGCGTCGTGAGCTCCTTACCCGCTCGGTTGTTGTACAGCCTGTTGACAAGGTTGCGGCAGTAGAGCTGGATGAACGCCGGGTAGAAGTTGCACACTGCCATGATGCGCAATGGCAGCTCCTCATCGCCGCGCTCAAAGTAGAAGCCCAGCGCCGCCATCGGTTCAGTGATGAGGTCCACGCCGTTGGAGATGTCATTCCCCGACGAGAAGGGCTGGAGTGCGATGGGTTGGGCCTTGCCAAGCGCCGTGTTTCCTCCAGTCGTCATGCGAGTGAGATTGTGCAGCCCAGCAATGACATAGCGGATGCGCGCACGACCAAGTGTCGAATCGCTGAGAGCCTGTAAGCTTGCCAAGAACGGAGCGTTGGATAGAAGGTCCTCTCGCATCACGTCGTCGGCTTCGTCGATCAGCAGGTAAATAGCGTCTGCCTGGCAGCGACCAGCCGAGATTTCGTCTTGGATGTGCTCTCGGATAGTCTGGTCGGACTTTAAGTCCGGCCTGTCGTTGCTGATGAAGCCTGCCGTGACTAACGCCTTATAGATGGACTTCCATGCAAAGAGCCGGTAGTTGTCCTTGAAGCCCGCGGGGTCGTTACCGCTCAGCAACGACACATAGACTGCAAGCTCGCCCAGGAGCTTCCCATCCAGCCCCTTCTGCAAGTGCTTCTTGGACTCCTCCAGAATTTGGTTCAGAAGAGAGGATTTGCCCAGTCGACGGCCGCCATAGAGCACCGCCGAGGACGCCACATTGCGCAGGTCCTCAAGTTCCTGAGTGCGCCCGAAGAACATTTCAGGCGGCACCGGGCGCGCGTTGTAGTCGTTGTACGGATTAGTGTGGAAGGACAGCAGGCAGACTTCCAGCAGCTTCGCAAGACGTTCAGCCGGGTGCGTGGCGAGGTAAGCCACCAAGTCGTCGTCCAAGAGGAGCACTTGGTGCTTGTGTCCCAGCTGTGCGCGTTGCTGCAAGGACAACCCTCCACGGCACAAAAGAAAGGTTGGCGTGTTGGTAGGCAGCTGCGCCACTCGCTGACCGAAACGCTCCGGTGTTGACGTCATATGCCGGGGCAGGATGTAGCCCTGGACGTGTGTCGCGAGAGAACCAAGGGCTGGGGGGATGAAGACCCCGAAGCCCGAAGCTGCCAGATCCGCAAAGGGCTTGCCGTCGATAAAGAACATGCCCTCGTTGGGCGCAGTGATGGTCGGTTCCTGTGCGATGCCCGCCCCTTTGAAGAAGCTGCGCAGTGCCTCGGCCACGGCATCTTTGTTCTCAGGGTCGAAGATTCGCTGCCAGTGATCGATAAACTCAGCCACGCTGGCACGTTCACTGTCCTGGATGGACGACAACCACTCGGGAGCCTGCCCTGGGACGGACTTTTCGTCGCGCAGGACTGCGCTGAGCCCATCCAAAACCCGTTGGCCTTGCGTGATGCCCCGAAGCTCCTTACGGAAAACCTCGTAAGTGACGGCTACACGGCGCTCTTCGAACCGCACAAGCGGAAGCTTCCCTTCCCGCAGCAACATGAACTCGCTGCGCGCCACCCGGACGCTCAGGGCCGTTCCCTGCTCAAGCGTGGCAAGAATGCGTGTTTTCTTTTGCTCCAGCTGGCGCAGCGTCACGGGGTCGAGCTTCAGGGCATGCTGCTCGCGCACGAAATCCTCGATCTCGAGGCGTAGCTTCTGCCTACTGAGGTCGATCCTGCTGTCAAGCGACTTGAGCACAACGCCTTGCAGCACAACTCGGGCATGCGGAAAGTCAGGATAGAGGGTCGCGCCTTTAGGTGATGCGCCGATCTCTTGGGCACTGTTGGCACGCGATAGAGACTCGAGCACCTTGAGCATGCGCCCCGCCTCGGTCTGCGATAGAGCGCTCAAGGCCAGGGCGTTGGTCACGCGCTGCTGAGCTTCTTGAACCTCAAGCTTGAACGCGTTCCGAGCGTCCCGGTAGACGGCGTCTGTTGCCTCGTGCCAGGTCGAGGCCATTGGCCGACCTTGCCGATCCAGTCGCTCGGCGATAATTCGGGCAGGCAGCAAGCGTTGCGCTAAGCGGTGTTCTTCTGCCGCGTCGACGAGCAGCCTTTGCAGGCCAGTAGCCCTGCCTTCACCAGGCACCCCGCGGCGCAGACTCGCGAGAGCCTGCGTAACTGCGGAATGAAGTTGCCCAGCCTCGCCAAGCGTGACTTGGTTCGCCTCGTCGCCGGATGGGGACCACGTCAGCACCGGCTTCAGGTCACGCCCCAAAGGGTACCGCAACAGCAGGACCTGCTCTTCCTCTGCAACCGTACCCTCCCGAGCGTCCTGACCCATCAAGTCAATGGCAGCCGTGAGAGCAGACACCAACAATTGCTTGTGCACGGCGGAAGCGTCCTCTGCCAGGTCGAGGTCAGCGACGTACCCAAGGGCCATCTTGAGCTCTCGGAACAGCCCACTCAAGAAGTCAGCATGCTTTGGCGGCAGCGAGGCTTGCTTGCTGCTCTTCTGCTTGTCCAGAAGCGCGACGTATTCGGCAGTAAAAGCGGCGGTCACTCGAAGGTTCTGGACCAGATAGTCCCGCCCGACCCCCTCAATGGGTCGACGACGACCAATCTTGCGTCGCAAGTCGTCGATGGTCGCGAGGCCCTTGCCAGCCAACTTCTGCACGTCGGGCAGCATGGATCGCACCTTGGCGTCATCTCCTCGTGCGATCGCCTCGACGCACACCCCCGTTGCAAATCCACTCTTGCCTGAGCAGATGGCAGCATGCATCTCGATGTAGTCCGTCGCCGCCCAAGTCGTCACCAAGTCGGAGTCGCTGACCCAGCTCTTGGCGCGTCGGCGCATCCGCAGGACTCCGTCTAGCAGCGCTTGCTGCAGGCTCACCTTGGCGGCCGAGAGAATCTCCGGGGTCAAGTGCAACTGGATCGAGTCAAGCGTGGCGATGCGCTCAATGACCGCGTGAAGTTCAGCGTGTTGCTGCAGACGCGGGCGCAGAAACTCGATGGCCGCCCACCGCACGCTGTCTGTTGATCCTTGCAGGAGCATGGGCAGCAGTGCCGCCCCGAGCACTCCCAGGTGCTCAGGAAATGAATGCGCTCCGGAGGCGGCTGCATTTGGCTCAGCCAGCCATTTGCCCAGCATGTCGACAGCGCTTGCATCTAGCGGCACCCGCTGCTCAGCGCTACGCAGGATGGCAGGAACTGCCGTCCAAAGCTTGGACGTCGCTCCTGGCATCACCTCGCTCAGCACCAACGCCTCAGCGGAGGCCAATGCCCAGTATCGGCCGTTCAGGCACTCTGCCAGAGTCTGGAGTGCCGGCTCAGTCAAGGGTTGCGGCCCTGAGGCTTGCGACTGGATAACCTCGAAGTCTTCCGGTGGCAGCGAGTCCTCAAAGTCCGGATGGGAAGGCTCAGACTCCACTTTATCCACGGCGGCGACTGCGGCGGGCTGCGCGATTTCAACTCCTGCCGGCTCGGCGGCTGCCTGCTCGAAGGACTCTTTGGTCTCGAACACCACAATTTCTGGCGCCTCTGCCACCGCCGCAGTCTGCTCAACCACAGCAGGTGCGGGCTCAGGGACGACTGTATGCGGATCGCAAATCGGGCCAGGTTCCGTTTCGGGTGGCTGGTCCGGGGTAGGGTCTGAAGGTGAAGTGCCCGGACCTTCGGCCAGAAGCGCACAAGCCGTCAGGACGGTTTTCAGGTTCTGCTCAGCCTCGCCCGCGCGCTCCAGAGCTTTGCCAAGCAGCGCAGTCTTGCGGCGCAGCTTGTCTCTAGCGGTCAGCGTCTCGGCGCCTTCGAACTCCCCAGCGTCGATCTTGACGACCGCCTGAGCCGCAAAGTTAGCTTGCGCTACCGCTTGCTGCAGCTCAACAACCTGTTGTTCAACCGCTTGGCAAGCCTCGTCGTTGGGCTCGCTGCCCACCACGTGCTCTGCCGTGAGGACATGCCAGTCACCCGCCTCAAGCTCCGGGCTCATTGCCGCGAGCGCTTCGCGGGCCAGCGTCTCGAGCCCCGCAAGCGTGTGCTGCCACTGCAACCGTACAGCCGCTGCGGCGGCGGCTGCACGCTCTTGCGCTTCTGCAACGCGGCAAGCCTCTTCGGCGGCCTCAGCGGCTCGTCGTGCCGCCTCGTGCTGCTCTTGCCTGGTTTTGAGGTCCTCAAGGTGGGCTCTGCAGGCTGCCAGGAGCGTATCGAAATCGCCACACCCAGGTACGGGCCACTCGGGCGGGTCTCTACTCAGGTCTTCGCCTCGGGTGATCGCTTGCGCAGCCACAGGTGGCGCGGTGGCGGCTGCGGACTCGGTGCCGCCCACGACAAGTTCAGCGGCGGCGGCCAATGCTGTGCTCGCAGCTGCAGACGCTAGTGTTTCCGCCGTCGACACGTTGGACGCTGAGGGGACTGGGAGAGCTTGCGCAGGCTCAACCAGGTCAGCAGGCCGCACAATCCCTGGGACGAAGTAGGTCTTGTTCTTCCAGGTTCCGATGCGGCGATCATCGTAGACCTGCTTGCAGACCTCAAAACAGGTCGTCATGTACTCAAGACCGGCCAAGGCGTAAGGGCCCATTGCGCTCGAGTCGACCGCCTTGAGAACGTCTGGCAACAAGTCCTTGTAGGGATGGTGGCCCATCATGCAAAAGGCCCAACCAAGCCCCTCGTCGTTCTTCTCCTTGCTGAGATGGCGAACTAGGTCTGGAAGGTCTTTCCAGAATTGCCGACCGCTGACACCCCCCTCCTTCTTGCCGGATTCCTCCAGGTACTGACCGTAGCAATCGTCAAGCTTATAGAAGAGGCGTTTGCTAACGGGCAGCAACTGAGAGATGTCAAGCGCGTAAGCCGACTGAGGAATGCTCAGGCGCCGCATCACCCAGTCCGGAAAGTGGGCTACAGAGGGTGCGTCTCCCTTCTGTGGGCGAAGTCGGATCGGGAAGGTGCCCAGCTTCTTCCAGTAGTAGCCGATGGCCCGCTTGTCCTTCGGCCAGGCGTCTGGTGGCAGCACCGTCTCCTTCGTGACAAACCACGGCGGCTCGACTCGAACCCGCACGCTTTCCGCGAGCATCGCCTCATAGGTCTGCTTGGCGGCGAGCCCACTGGCCGGCGAGAACAGCACAAGCGTGGACTGACCCGCTTCCAGCGCCCGCTGGAGCCTGGGGTCGTCAAGCGTGGCCGGCTTCTCCTCTTCGTGCATCGCTCGTGTAGCGGATGGCTCCGGCTCAGCCTGAGACGCACTTTGCTTCGTAGTTGCAGCGCCGTCAGCTCGTGGCACTGTGCTACCCGGTGAGTCGGCATTCATCGTCATAGCCGTGTCGACCGTCAGCTCAGGCAGGCCTTCCAGCACCTCCGCGACAAGTTCGCTTTGCAGCGAAGACGCCATCTCCATCACAGCAGGGGTGGATTCCGGCGCCTGCGAGTCGGAATTAGGAATAGTCGCCTCGACACCCTCCGCTTCGGCTGAATCGGCGTACCTGATGACGTAGTCACGCACCTTGCGCTCAAAGAACAGAGGGGCTGGCAGTGCCGTCCAGTCGTCGTAATGCGCGTATCCCAGACGAAGGCCCATGACCAAACTTACCAAGGAGTCGGGCTTGAGCGCATCCGAGGCGTGCACCACAGTCACTTCAAGGCCTCCGGGGAGCGCGGCGTTGTCCTTGGCCACAGGCAACGTGCGACGCTCAAACCACCCATTGCCCTTGGGGCTCATGCGCGACCGGGGGCGGAAGGACGACATTCCCCTCTTGGTCTGCACGGTGTTCCGATAGCCCATCACCACGAGGTAGTGCTTCAGTCCCCCCCCGGCAGCGGCCTCATCAAGCGCGACCGCGGTCTTGTATGTTGTCGCGTATTGCTCCTCAATGCTCGTACGCGTGGGCATCGGTGCGGGCTCTGAGCGCCACTCATCGAACGTCTTGGTGTTTACCCATCGCATCACCATGGTGGCGTTCCGGTCCGACCGCAGCCTCAGGAGAGTCATCTGGGGATAAGCCGTGCCAAAGTCCGTGCCGTCAAGGACAGCGCGCCGTCCCTGAGCAGCGATGAGCGATTCGTCGGACAACTCCTTCCACAGTCCGGCCACCGTCGACCAGTCCACGAGCACGACCGCCTTCGGGTCTTCCTCACAGATCTTGCCGAGCGTCTTGCGGGCGATGTCGCCAAAGCTCTCCTTGAGCCAACGCTCGTCACCAGAAAGCTGTCGCTGACTGCCGAGCCACTGCAACCCCTCGTTCAGCGGCTTCCAGTCCATCTGAGTTACACGACTGCCCTTGCGGCCGGTGAAGGCAACGCTCGTTGCGCCCGTCGCAACCTCGAGGCGCGTAAAGACGATGAGACACACCCGCTGCTCTTGGGTGAAGGCTCGCGCGTTCGAGCGAACGGCTTGCACGCCGTAGATCGCCTTGGGTGCATTGTTGCCCAGGCACCCCTGAACGAACGACTGCACGCCGAACACCACACCAGAGTGGGCCAAGAACACATCCAGCAGCGCGCTCTGCACGCGATGAATGAAGTGCTGAACATCGAGCTGGCCCGTGCGACGGTCCTTTTCGAGCGGCAGCAGGTGATGAACGTTCGCCTCACCATACATGCACATTGCGTGCAGGCCGGCGAAGTAGTTCACCGGGTCTTCAGCGCGATTGCCGACATCTTTGGCTGCGCAAATGAGAACATGGCGAGCGCCCGTGGCGCCCGCCTTCACCTGCTCGGCGATGGGCTTCCATCGATCCACGCGCGCCTCGAACCGGCGCACACCCTTCTCATCAGAGAGATCAAGGTCGGAGCGCAGGCCGTGAACACCCTGAGGCAGCGGTGAGAACTCAAGGCGAAGGCTGTCGCCAAACACAGCCTTCGCGCTGCCTTCGATGAGCTTTTTCTCGTCGGCACCATCAACGAACACCCACAGCGAGGGAGTGTGGTTGGGGTGAATTCGCTTCAGCGCTGATGAGTTGGCGTTGCGATGACGCTCCAGGCGTTCCCGGCGCTTGGCCTCGGTCGCACCGTCATCGACAGCAGCCTCTTCGTCGGTTGTACTTGAGGACTCTTCGTCTTCCGAGGGTTCAGGCTGCTTCAGGGCCGCACCAGCCACGCCAACAGCGTCCTCGTCAGGCGCCACGTCGCCCACCTTGAGCCGCGCGACCTCGCTCTTGGCCTGCGTCATGGCTCGCGGAATCTTGACCACTCGGTAAGGCACCACCGGGTCGAGGACATCCGGGAGCAGTTCAACCACTCGATCCCGCAGGTCCACTTCGTCGCTCTCGAAGACGGTACGCTGTTGCACGTAGTCAAAAAGCGTCGTCAGCTCGGGCAGGCCGATCCACCAGCTCCCACTCGTTGGACGGGGACGTCGGATGGCATCGTCCAGGGTCACCGGAAGCGCATCACGCTCGGTGGTCAGGCTTTGGTAGAGGCCGTACTCGTCTCCAAACTCCCACCCTTCCTTGTTGCGGCGGATGTTGGCAGGCAAGACCGGATACTCGGGGCTAAAGACGTAGCACCGGACGGTGGGCGGGGCATTTGGCTTTCGACCCGGGACCTTCTTTGCCCAGACGCGCTTCACCGGCGTGATCTTGAGGTAGAGCTCGCCGCCCGTCGGCAACGAGGCCACAGACAAGCGCGCGACCATGGAGAAGGTCGTGTCGTTTCCCGTCACCTTCGTCGGCCACGTCATCAGCTCGACCGAGCCTTCGAGTGACGTTGCGTCAGCAATAAGCTCGCACGGCCCGAGCCCCTCGAACAGCTCCTCGCCAGCCAAGCGTTCGGCCAGGTGCTTTGCAATCAAGTCCCATTGCGGTTTGGCAACCTGACCGTTGCCTTGGCGAACCACAAGGGCTTGTCGCCGCGGCTGCAGGTCGATGTGCGCGGCTGAAATCTCTCGCTTGACGGCACTTGCAGCCTCGACCAGTGCGTTGCGCTCAGCCCAAGGCGCAACGATGTCCATGTGCCAGCGCAGCAAGATGCTGACAATCTCTTCCTTGTGAAGGGAGTTGAGATAAACCCAACCCACGCGGCGCGAAAAATCGGGATTTAGTGGGTTGTGCCGGGATGGAACGAAACGGGCCGATGAAATGGCGTTGCAATGGGTGTAACGCCAAGCGGCCGGGTCAGATGCCCTCGGGTTCGGGCTCCGGGTGGCCGATGAGGTCGAGCTGTCCGGCTGCAGCTGCCTCTTTGTTCTGGGCCTTGATCTTCTCACGGATGCGCGCGATCAATTTGCCCATGCCGCGCGGCGTCATGCCGTACTTGCGGGCCAGCTCGTCCTTGTTGCGGCCATTGAACTGGTCGTAGATCTCCAGCTCCTTGAGCGTCAGCTTGTATTGGACGTCCTTGGGGAACGACACCACCTGGCCGGCCCAGTAGGTGCTCAGGTAGTCCACCACCATCGAGGCGGTGACAGAAGCAGCGTCCGGCGCTGCATCCATCTCCACGAGCTGGCGCGCGATCACGTCCTGCAGCTCTTCGAGCAGCTCATGGCGCTTGAGCGCCATGCGTGTAGCTTCGATGCTCACCGCGTCGCCTCCTGGGGCGCGAGAACCGTCAAATCAGCCGCGACAGGCCGCCCCAGCGCCCCCATGAGGCATTCCCACGCCCACCAGTGCATATCGAAGCCTTGCCCACGGTTGAGGTACTCCTGTGCCTTCATCGCCAGCTCGGCTTGGCCGGGCGTCAAGGGCTTGGCGCGATGGGCGGCGATCACTTCCTCGCGCAGCGCAGCCACGGCGGCGGGCAGAAACCGCATGGCCCACTTCTTGAGCGTCTCGATCAAGGCGTCGATGGTGCTGCCGCGCGCCCAGCGCAGATCGTCCACCTTGGCGATGCGCTTGACGTATGCCGCCAGGGCGCGCTCGCTCGGGTCCTTCACCACGCCCAGGGCATGCAGAAACAGCCACAGCGCCCGCACCTTGGAAGCATCCCGGTTGATCGTCTGGGCGCGATCTCCAGCAGCTTTGCGCGTTTGGAAGCCGGCCTGCTTAAACCGCTCCATCGCCTTCTTGAGGTCCGAGTAGCTCATGTCGGCCGCAGAGTCATGGCGACCATCCGAGGCCGCGCGCAGGATGTCCCGGTAGCCGGGCTCGTCGAGATGGCCAGCGCGTTCCAGGTCGCGGCGCGCCACGTGGATCAGTTTGATGAAGCGGGCGCGGCCGGCGTCGGCAGAGGGCTTTTGCATTGTCGTCATGGCATCGTCGTCCAGGTGGCTCACCACAGCCCCCAGCAGGGGCTGCAGAAAGCCGGCTGGATCAGTTCAGGGCATCCTTGAAGCCCTTGCCGGCCGTGAACTTGGGCGCCTTGCTGGCCTTGATCTTCACCGGCTCGCCCGTGCGAGGATTGCGCCCCATGCGGGCCGCACGCTTGGTCACCGTGAAGGCGCCAAAGCCCACCAGCGTCACGCTACCGCCCTTCTTCAGGGTGGCTTTGATGGCCTCGGTGGCGGCGTCCAGGGCCGCGCCTGCGGTGGTTTTAGAGATACCGGCCTGGTCGGCCATACGTTCGATCAATTCAGACTTGTTCATGGTCACTTTCAAGGGTTGAAGAATCCCGGTGAGCGGCACTGGGGACCGGATCGGGCAGCGCCTGGAGGTGAAGGCACTCACGACCTGCGGTAGTTGATGGATGGCACGGGCACACACCGCTTATCCCACCGGCCTAACGCGCCCCAGGGCGGCCGGTGCGCGTGGCACTGCGCTATCCCGGTGCAACTTCTTTCTTGGCGGCGTGGATCGTGATGTCGCGGCACTCTCCGCCATCAATGAGCACGTCGCCGATGGGCTCGTGCCCTTGGCGCCGGATCAGTTCCAACGTCAGGCCCACAAACGTACCCGTGAGAAGGCACAGGGCGGTCTGTGCGTCTTCTTCGACCAGGCGCAGGAGGGCGTTCTCGAAGTTCTCTACGGCATTCATCAGATACCTCCTTTCAGCAGCGCCTGTCGCTTATCGGCGGATGCCTGGGCAGAAGTGCCCGACTCGATCAAAAAGTCACCATTCGCACGCGGCGCGAGGGGAACGCACCGCCGGCCATTGGTGTCCATGGCCAACGTGCGCGGGATGGAGCCGCGCAGCAGGCCAGGGGCGGCGCCCGAGGCTCGCGGACGTTGGGCATATGGCATGGTGGCGTTGCCACGCGGGCGCACCATCTGGAACGCATTGAGAGGACGGTTCATACAGTCCTCCACACACGAATACCGTCTTCGACCTTGCGGCTGGAAAGCTCCTTGCCGGTCCCGTCTTTGAATGCCTTCATGGCTGTGCCAATCGCAGACTTGGCCGCACTGGGCAGCAGGAACGAGTCGCCCACTTCCAGCTTGCCCAACAGGGGCGCCCAGTCGATGGCCCGAGCGCCTCGGCCGGGGATCGGTACGCCCTTGTCGATCTGCACTGTGCTGACGTCGATGTAGAACGGTGCAGAGCGCTTCTTTTCCGCGTCGGGAGGAGCAGGAATCGCGGGGGGGGGGCGCCACGTTGGCCGCGGCCCTCGGCAGAGGCTTGTCCCTTGCGCTCCAGCCAGCCATGGAAGCCGCCAGCGGCTGGCGCCGGTGTGGTGACCTTGCCCGCCGTGTAGACGAGTTCGCCGCTTTCCATGTCTTCGCGTCGCGCCAGCAGCTCGGCTTGCACGGCCGGCCCCAACAGGGTGTGGACGTTGCGTCGGTCGCAATCGCACTTCGCCGAGATCAGGTCGGCGTCGAGCTGCTCCTCGCGGTTGGCCTGGAGGAACTGGATCACCTTCCAGGCCACCGATCCTTCACGTGGGGTATATGCCGCGCTCATACCGCCACCATGTCCAGAGGGATGGCCACGTAGCGATCCGTGTCGCCCACGCGCTTGTAGACCCGCACGTACTGCTTCGTGCCGACCACCTGCACCGACTCGGAGATGGCCTGCATTGCCGACTTCCAGCGGGCGTCGGTGATCTCCAGCCGGCGCAGCTCCAGGATGCGGCCGACGTTGAGATTGCCTTCCTTGTCGGTCTGGAAGGCCTTCTGCACCAGCACCATGATCTCGGGCCGGCTATCCTTCGCCCACTCGTTGATGCACTCGTCCACCAGCGCCTTGGCCGCCTGCAGGCGCTCGTCGAAGGTGATGTTCTCGGCCGTCGCGATCTGCAGCTTGAACGCGCCGTCGTAGGTGTGCAGGGTGATGTTGCCCTTCTTGCCGCCACGCTTCACGCCGTACTGTTCGGCGCTCAGGTCGGCGAAGGCGCTCACATCGCCAAAGCACTTGAGCTTGAACGCAACGAGTCGGGCATTCAGATCCTGTGCCAGGGTGACCAGCTCGCGCACCAGGCGGTCGCGTTCCTGGTCCACGGGCTTGACCAGATTGATAGGGACCAGATGGCCCTGCGCGTTGCGCATGAAGCCTTCGGGGACAGTGGATTGATCCATGGAGAAGCTCCTTTCAGTGGATGGATGCGCCCGCAGGCACGGTTTGAGGGGCGGCGGAAGCCTTGAGCAGGTCGCCAGCGACACTGGCGAGCGCCATGGAGCACAAGCCCATGGCTTCTGGAGGCAGCATCTGCGCGTGAAAGCGGTACAGCAGAATCAGCGCTTCCATCACAACCACGGTGCGCATCTGCGGTTCTTTCGGGCGCAGCACCTGGTCGATGATTTCCGCCGCCAGCACAGCGCCTTGCTCACGCAGCTGAGCAGCGGTCATGGTCTGTGCGTTCTCCTGAGCAGTGGATTTCATGGCGTTTCGCCTTTCGTGCGGTTGAGCTGCGCGCGCATGGCGCGCACCAGGGGGGAAGTGCCAGCAGGTGCTGGCGCGGCCCGTGCGGGGCGGGCTGCCGCAGGTGCCGGCGGGGCCTGCATCAGGTCTGCCACGCTGGCCGGACCGTGGGTGGCTGCAGCGCGCGGGCCGGTGCGGCGGTCCTGCTCGCGCTGCGTCTCCTGCGCCGCCTCGGCCTGGTCAGCCTTGCGGGTGAGCACCTGGTACAGGTAGCCGTTGCCTTGCAGGGGGAGCTGCAGGGTGCCTTTGTCCACGGCGGAAAACACCGCGTCGAAGGCGCCGCGCCAGTCTTCCAGGCAGACGGCCCAGGCGCGGCCGTGGCGCTCGATCACGTTGCGCTGCATGTCCGTCACCAGCTCGGTGAGAAGCTCCTGCAGGCGCACCATGCGCAGTCGCTGCTTCGGCGGCTTGTGCAGGCGGATGTAGCGCATGAGCTGGGCGCCCAGCGGCAGGGACAGCTTCAGCGTGTCATGGATCAGGCGGCGCACCGTGTCGTCGTCGATCATGCGCAGGATCAGCACGTCCAGGCCCTCTTCGGCCCCGCACACCTGGCAGGTGTTGGTCCAGTCGGCCATCAGAGCAGCCCTCCGGACGGGCGGCGCGCGGCGGCGCGGTCCTTCTCGCTGAGAAAGCCCAGGCACATCTGCTGCCCCAGCTGCATGCCAGCGGTGTGGGCACCGTCCAGCTGCTGGTCAGAGGGCAACCGGGCGATCACCGCCACCAGGGCCAGCAGCAGGGCCAGCACAGCGACGCCGAGCCAGACCACCAGGGCCGTCATGGGATGCACGCGGCGCTTCATGCGGCCACCCTGCGTGGTACCACTGCGGCCACGTGGTCCAGGTTTGAGCCCAGCACCGCGTCGATGGCCTCCCAGTCGCTGCGGAACAGGCCACGCATACGGCCCTTGGAGCCATCGTCCATGTGGATGATGAGAAGGTAGGCGCGCATGATCAGCTCCCCCGCACAGCCGCAGCGATCAGCGCCGCGTTGACCTTGGGCGCGCTGATCTTCACGGCCTCGTTCATGGCCCGGGTCACCAGATTGTTGATCGCCAGCGGAAAGCACAGCGACCGCTCCCGCGCCTGGCGCTGCCCACGCACCGTCTCGTTCACCGACTGGCGCAGCGTGGCGCGGATCGCCTCGACGGCATCCGGGGCGAACACCGCGTCGAACTCCATCCCGATCCGGGCCAGCTTGTGGCGCAGGTAGGATTCCACATGGTTGTCCAGCGGCGGCAGCTTCACCAGCTCGCAACGCTGCACCACCTCGCGCACCTCCGGGTTGTGCTCCGACAGCTTGTGCTCCAGCTCGGTTTGCCCGATCAGGATGATGGCCAGCAGCTTCTTGAAGCCGTCCTGCAGCTCGTAAAACCGCTTGAGGTGCTTCAGCGTGGGCACGGCCATGGCGTGCGCCTCTTCGATGATGAGCACATGGCGCTGCCCCACCTGGGCGCTGGCCTTCAGGATGTTGTGCATCTGCGCGGCGCGGTCCTGCAGCACCTGGCGCAGTGGCGTGCCGGGCGATACAGCCCGGATCACCGCGCCTGTGATGTCTGCCGCCATCAGGGCGCGGCCCTTGCGCTCGCTGTCCTCCATGCCGATCACGTAGGGCTCCACCACCGTGATGCGCTCGCCGGTCTGGTTGATCCAGTCGATCAGGTCCTGGCGCAGCGTGCTCTTGCCGCCACCGGACTCGGCCACCACGGCCAGCATGCCGCCGTGCTTGGCCGTCTGGCGCATGGCCGCGCGCACATAGCGGATGTCGTCGGTGATGTACACGTCCGCGTCCTCGTTCATCTCGTTGATGAACGGGTCGCGCGGCACGCGGAAGTGCTGCCGCGCCGCAGATGAAAGGGAATGGTGCCGTAGTAGCATGAAGGGGTCCTCTCCTTGGTTGTCGACTGGTTGGGGGCCGGAGTGAGTGGCTTGCGCCATCGCCTGCAGCTCAGCGTTGGCGCGCTGGGCTGCAGGTGCTTCGTCAAACGTCCGTGCCACCGTCTCCGGTGGGACGCCGTTCGCCGTCAGGTAGGCGCAGATGCGCTCGCGCAAGAGCTGCTCGCTCAGGCCGCGCGTCTTGGGCCAGATTCGGTAGTTGATGATTTGGGTCACCGCCGCAGGGCTTACGCCGATATGGCGCGCCAGGTGGGATTGATTGCGGCCTATGGCGCCCAGGTCACTACGCAGATTCATCATGTAGGGCACCTCATACGGCACGCAGGCCACCAGCGGCCCGCAGTGGTTGATCGACTGGCGCCTGGTACTGCGCGATCAGCGCATCCACCTGGTCCTCGGGCACGCCCGCGTCATAGCGCCGCATGAAAAAGGCGTTTTCTTCGGGGGAGAGGTTGCGGCCAATGGCGCCTGCGATGCGCAGCATCGCGGTCACCGGGTCGAGCATCTCGGGGCCAGCAGGGGCTACATGCGTCGGCGTCTCGATGGCCGTGCCCTGGCGCGGCAGGTAAGCCGGCAGTTGGATGTCCTGCAGGTAACTGTGGGCGTTGAGCTTGCCCTCGAAGGGCGTGGCCCGCTTGGCGCGCGCTGCCTTCACCTCGTCGGCGTTCATGCCCGGGTAAGCAACACCGTCCATGGCCGTGGCCGCATGCTCGGTCTGGGTCTTGGCCGTGCGCTTGTACTCGGCGCCGATCTCGGCCGCATCGGCGCGCTGGCCGAAGGCGTCGAACTCCACGTTCGGCTCCACCCGGTAGATCAGCGCCTCGCCATCGTAGCGCGGCACCTGCACCTGGATGGCGCACTCGCCGTACACCAGGCCGCGCACCAGCACCGTGTCGCCCACGTTGATACCGTCCAGGCCGCGCAGGCTGTAGGGCAGCGTGCGCTCCGCTGCCGGGTGGCGGAAGGTGATCGACAGGTCAGGCTTGACCTGGCGTTCCTCTTCCTTGCTGCGCATGAAGGCCTGGCACACCTCCACGGGCGGCAGCACGCGCAACTGCTCGGGCGTGATCAGCTGCCACAGGTCGTAGCGCGCCATTGGGGCGGCCAGGCCGGGGCGGCGCAGGCGCGTGTCCTGCCCTGGAATCAGGTTGGCGTTGTAGGCATTGGTCCAGGCAAAGGCGGCGGCGTTGAGCTGCTCCACGTTTTCCACGGGCTGGAAGCGCAGGCGGCTCTCGAACTGCGTCTCCACGATGTTGTTGCCGTTCTCCACACCGCCCTTGGCGCGCGCATTGCCCGCTTCATGGGTCACATGCCGCACGCCCAGGGCGTCGAGCAGAGACTTGATCGCAGAGGACTGGTTCGCGCTGCCCTTGTCCCACAGCAAGTTAAAGGGCACCCCATGGATGGGGCGCCCCTCCTGCATGCCCCACGCGAACATCAGGAACTTGAACAGGTTGTGCTGGTCTTCGCCTGCCGCCTCGGTGTACCAGGGCACCACGCAGGCGCTGGCTCGGTCGTATGCCACATAGCGGTAGCACTTGAACTTGACCTTTGCCAACCTGTCCAGCTTGTTTTTGTAAAACTCGTCGTCGCGGATGATGTATTGGTGCCCCTTGAGGTAATACACCAAGCACAGCGACGGGTCGATTGCAGCTGTGTGGTTGGAGTGCGGAGCCCGCAGGGCCTGCACCGGGTCCGCCACGCGCTGCGCCGCCACATTGAGCTTGCGGTCGCGCAGCAGCTTGTTGAGCTGCCCATTGCTCACGCCAAAGGCGTGGCCGTTCTGCTCCAGAATGCCGCGCGCCGTAGTGGTGAACAGGGTCTGCTTGCCGTTGGCGCGGATGGCCTCGCGCTGCGCCGCGCCCAAGGTCACCAGGGCTTCAGGCGCCACGCTGGTGCTGCCCTTGTCGCAGCGGGTCTTGCGGTCAGACGACCAGCCCGCCACCGTCTTCAGGTGCCGGTAGACCGTAGACGCAGACAGGCCCAGGAACTCGCCGGCCTCGCGCACCAGCACAGTCCCCGTTCCATGCTCTGCAGCGTCCAGCCGCCTTGCGAGCTGGCGCACATACTCGCAGGCTTCGGGTGAGAGTGCGGCCATGTCTTGGGTCACCTCATGCAGCTGCATCAGCCGCCTCGGGGGTCTGCATGAGGTACTGGCGCGCTTCGGCCAGGTCGTCGCCAAAGCGTTCCTCGAAGGCGTGCTGCGCCGCGCCCACCAGCTCGGCCAGCCGGTTGATGGCGTCCTGCAGATGCAGGGCCACCAGGGCCACGCTGCGCGGCAGCGGCGCGGGCGCCTGGGGGTCGTAGCCTTCGGCCTGGGTAACCTCTTCCGTCCACCACTGTTCCAGGGCAATGGTGGCCTCATGGTGGGCGGCGATTCCGTTCTCGATGAGCGCCTGACGCTCAGCGATCTCGCCCTTGAAGGGCAGGATGCGTTCATCCAGGGGCACCACCACGGGGCGTTTGCCGGCCAGTTTCTTCTCGGCCTTGTCAGCCCGCTCGCGCTCCTTCTCGCGCTGCTGGTTGGCATAGGCGTTGTCCTGCTTTGCCTGGCGCAGCGCCGCGCGCAGCTCCTTCACGCTCATGGTGGCCACATCGTCCAGGCTCAGCTCACCAGTCTGGCCGGTCAGCTCCAGCTCCTCGATCTGCTCATCGTCCAGGACGAGCATTTCCAGCAGCTTGGACTGGTTCCCGGCCGCTCCTAAAAGCCGCGACGTCGCGGCATTTGAGAACTTTCGGGCGGCGTGCATGAACCGTTGTGCCACCGTTACTTCAATGCCCAGGACGTCAAGACGGGACAGGAACTCTCCGTGCTGGCAGGCCGATTTGAGAACCGTCAACCCCATGCCAACCTGCAAGCACGCCTCCACACTGCGCCGCATGTTGGCCGCGATGTCTCGCTGGATCAGGTCTGGGTCCGTGCAGTCGGCGGGCAACTGGTAGCCCAACTGCTGCGCCACGGCGCGAACGGCGCTCTCTTGCTGGCTGGTTGCCACGGCAACGGCATTGCGTGCGCGGGCCTCCTGCTCTGCCATGTCGGCGGGCGTTGCGCCCACAAAATCAGGGCCGCGCTGTTCTGCGGGGGGCATTGGTTTGCGTCCTGCCATGTTGTGTTTCCTCCTTCGGGTTGTGGTCAGATGGCGCGCGTGTAGCGCTGGTCGATGTC
>OGCL01000555.1_pt1 | contig 39085 bp, 39 predicted proteins | sample 1570041 | NCBI WGS metagenome assembly OGCL01 (sample SAMN06266162, study PRJEB24511) | hot springs metagenome | isolation source: Hot spring water | place: South Africa: Limpopo | collected 2015-06-22 | reverse complement strand
AGTTCGGGGCCGACGGGCACTTCCAGAATGCGGCCCGTGCACTTGACGGTGTCGCCTTCGGAGATGTGCTCGTACTCGCCCAGAATCACGGCGCCGACGGAGTCGCGCTCGAGGTTCAGAGCCAGGCCGAAGGAAGGCTGACCGTCCTTGGTGGCGGGAAACTCAAGCATTTCACCAGCCATCACGTCCGACAGGCCGTGAACGCGCACGATACCGTCGGACACGGACACCACGGTACCCTGGTTGCGGATATCGCTGCTGGCGGCCAGACCTTCGATGCGGCTCTTGATGAGTTCAGAAATTTCTGCGGGATTGAGTTGCATGACTCTTTCCTTCTTTCTTTGGTTCGCTGTCCTCGCCGCGCTTACGCGGTGAGGGCCGCTTTCATTTGTTCAAGACGGGCCTTGACCGAAGTGTCCAGCACCTCGTCACCCACCACTACGCGAATGCCACCGATCAGGGACTCGTCCAGCTGAGCGGTGAGGTTGAGCTTGCGGCCAAAGCGCTTTTCCAGCGCAGTGCCGACATCGGCCAGTGCGGCAGCGTCCATCGGAAAGGCGCTGTGCACCACAGCATCCGACGAGCCGCTGCGGCCATTCACGAGGGCACGAAACTGTGCAGCGACTTCCGGCAGCGCGGCGAGGCGCCCGTTGTCGATGACCGTGCGCAAGAAGTTCTTGGCCGTGTCAGGCAGAGCCGAACGCGCAACACCCGTGAAGACGGCAAACACCTGGTCTGCCGTCACCTTGGGGTTGTCCGCCAGCTGGCGCAACTGGGGGTTGGCGGCAATGGCCGCCAGTTCATCGACCCAGTCAGCAGTGCTGGCCAGGTCCATGCCCGCACCCGCAGTAGCGGCCTTGAACAGGGCTTCGGCGTAAGGGCGGGCAATGGTGGCGAGTTCAGCCATGTGTGTCCCCTTACAGCTCGGTCTTCAGGCGGTTGAGCAGGTCGGCATGAACGCCGGCATTGACTTCCTTGCGGAGAATCTGCTCTGCACCCTTGACGGCCAGCGCTGCGACCTGCTCACGCAGGGCTTCGCGGGCTTGCACCGTTTGCTGCTCGGCTTCGGCACGGGCGGAAGCAACGATCTTGTTGCCTTCTTCCGTGGCGCGTGCCTTGGCTTCTTCGATGATGGCCTGGGCACGTCGGTCGGCGTCCGCAAGACGCGAGGCCGTTTCGTTGCGCACCTGCGCCAGTTCCTTCTCGACCTTCTGATTGGCAGCGGTCAGTTCGGACTTGGCACGGTCGGCAGCAGCGAGGCCTTCGGCGATTTTCTGGGCTCGTTCATCCAACGCCTTCGCGATCGGGGGCCACACGAATTTCATCGTGAACCACACCAGGATCAGGAAGACGATGGCCTGAATGAACAGGGTCGCGTTGATACTCACGGCAACACCTTTCTAGAGTGGCGTTGAGTGGGAATTACTTGGGCAGGTTGGCCAAGAACGTGGAAGCGAAGGGGTTGGCGAAGGCGAACAGCAGAGCGATAGCAACACCGATCAGGAACGCAGCGTCGATCAGGCCGGCCAAGATGAACATCTTGGTTTGCAGTTCGTTGATCAGTTCAGGCTGACGTGCCGACGATTCGAGGAACTTGCCACCCATCAGTGCGATACCGATGGAAGCGCCGATAGCGCCCAGACCAACGATCAGACCACAAGCCAGAGCGACGAGACCGAGAATGTTTTCCATGATGACTCCTGAGTTAAAAAAGAAAAGTTGAAAAGGAAAGAGAAACGAAAGGGAACCGTTTAGTGCGCGTTGTGCGCCTGACCGAGGTAGATCAGCGCAAGCATCATGAAGATGAACGCTTGCAGCGAGATCACCAAAATGTGGAACAGCGTCCAGATGGTGCCAGCGATGACGTGGCCCACAGGCAGCAGCACACCCGACAGCGACAGTGCAGCTGCGCCACCCATCAGGGCGATCAGCATGAACACCAGTTCACCGGCGTACATGTTGCCGAACAACCGCATGCCATGCGATACGGTGTTGGCCACATATTCAATGATCTGCATCAGCACATTCACCACCGCCAGAATCAGGGCGAAGATGGGGTTCTTGCTGGTGCCGAAAGGAGCAGAAACGAGTTCATGGGCCCAGCCGCCGGCGCCCTTGATTTTGACGCTGTACCAGAAGCGCAGGATCAGGATGGCAAATGCCAGGCCCAGGGTGGTCGAAAGGTCGGCCGTAGGCACAACACGCAGGTAGGCATGGTGCGGGTCGTGACCGGCAGCACCGTAGATCTTGGCCCAGATGGCGGGCAGCAGATCCACAGGCAGCATGTCCATGAAGTTCATCAGAAAGATCCAGACGAACACCGTCAGACCCAGGGGGGCGATGAACTTGCGGCTTTCAGCGTTGTGGATGTTGGCCTTGGCCTGGTTGTCCACCATCTCGACCAGCATTTCCACGGCTGCCTGGAAGCGGCCGGGCACGCCGGAGGTTGCCTTGCGGGCAGCGGACCACAAAATCAAAAGAGTGAGGACACCCAGAACCAGACCCACAATGATCGAGTCGTAGTTGATGACGGTGAAATCAACAATCTTGGTCTGGTTGACGTTCTGAAGATGCTGCAGGTGGTGAACGATGTATTCACTTGCAGTCGGAGCGTGCGCTTCTGCGGCCATCGGACAACTCTCTTGTAACTATCAATCGGTTTTTCGGACACCAGACCGCACCAACAGTGCCGCCCAGTACGTTTTCATTGTGATCACCATGCCAACCAGCAAGGCCATCCAGCTCAAGTCCGGCACGAGCCGGGGTGCCGCTGCAAGCAGCGCCACCGTCAACACGATCTTGGCGATTTCCCAACCAAAGAACCCCAGCATGGCTGCACGCGGATCGGACGACGCCTTGCGGCGAAACACGCCCCGTGCAAACAAGCCCGCCGGAACCACCACCGCCACGGCGCCGTAGGCTGCAGACCAACCCACCGACGCCCGGCCTGTCAGAACCCAGGCCACCAGGGCCACCAGCATTCCAACCAGCGCCTGACCTGCCACCACCTTCCACACCGAGATGGGAGGATTGCGACTGCGCCACTGCTCCGCCTCTTGGGCTGTCAGGGGCTTGAAGTCAGATTCTTCAGCCTCAGCTTCAGTCTCAGGAGCGATTGTTTTCATTGTTGAATGACGCCCGCGTTACAGACTGCAACTTTCACAAAGCCTCTAATTATAAGTAAAAACCCATGGCAGTCGGCAAAAACCCGCAAACCGGGTGCGTGACCCGCGCGCCAGCGTGCGCCGTTGTGGTGACAGGCCAACGGGTTCAACGAGGCAAAACGGCCCATCCTGCACCGGATTGGCGCACGCAAAAGCTGCGGCTCGCGCCATGCCACCGGGCCTCTGGCGCACAATGGCGCAGCGCCATCAGCTATTGAAATCGAAGCAAAGACCCAAGGGCTTTTCACCATGACACCCACCACTCCGCCGCCCGCCAATGGCCTTGCCGAGCAGGCCACCGACCCACGCAAAGACTCGCTCATCGAATACCCCTCCCGGTTCCCTATCAAGGTCATGGGCGCCAAGGTGGACGGCTTTGTGCACGCGGTCACCGAGCTGGCGCGCCAGTTCGACCCCACCTTCGACGCCAGCACCATTGAACTGCGTGACAGCCGCGCGGGCAATTACCTCGGAGTAACCATCACCATCACCGCAACCAGCCGGGAACAGCTCGACAACCTGTACCGAGCACTGTCCTCCCACCCGCTGGTCAAGGTCGTCCTGTAGGCCCGTGTCTACAACCACGCACCCGAAGCCGGAGCCTGTGCGCCCCCAGATCCTTGGCAGGGTGGACTACGCCACCACCGTGCAAGCCATGCAGGACTACACGGCCACACGCACGTCCGACACCCCCGACGCCCTGTGGTTGTGCGAGCATGCGCCGCTCTATACACAGGGGCTGGCTGGCAAGAGCGACCATGTTTTGGCCCCCGGCAGCATCCCCGTGGTGGCGACCAACCGGGGCGGACAGGTCACCTTCCACGGCCCGGGCCAGGTGGTTGCCTACCCGCTGATCGACCTGCAGCGTGCTGGCTACTTCGTCAAAGAGTATGTCTACCGCGTGGAAGAGGCCGTGATCCGAACGCTGGCTCATTTTGGCGTCACGGGCCACCGCGTGGGCGGCGCACCTGGCATCTATGTGCGCCTTCACGATCCCCACAGCCACGCCATGCTGCCCCAGCGCCCCCAAAAACACACCGGCGCCGGCGCCCCTCCAGCCCCCGACTTCGACGGCCTGGGCAAGATCGCCGCCTTGGGCATCAAGGTCAGCCGGCATTGCACCTACCACGGCGTGGCGCTCAATGTGGCCATGGACCTGGAACCCTACTCGCGCATCAACCCTTGCGGTTACGCAGGTTTGCAAACAGTGGACCTTTCTACAATCGGGGTCCACACCACCTGGGAAGAAGCCGCGCAGGTGCTGGGCCAGCAGCTCAGCATCCGGTTGGCGCCCTGAACTCTGCCTACAGCCATGAGCACCCCTGAAGTCGTCCGCGAAGCGCAATCCACCGAAGCCTACAACCCGCTGGCCAAACAAAAGGCTGCGGCCAAGCTGTCGCGCATTCCGATCAAGGTGGAGCAAGGCGAAGTTCTGAAGAAGCCCGACTGGATCCGCGTGAAGGCAGGCAGCCCCACCACGCGCTTCTACGAAATCAAGGAGATCCTGCGCGAACACAAGCTGCACACGGTGTGCGAAGAAGCCTCCTGCCCCAACATCGGCGAGTGCTTCGGCAAGGGCACTGCCACCTTCATGATCATGGGCGACAAATGCACGCGCCGCTGCCCGTTCTGCGACGTGGGCCACGGCCGCCCTGACCCGCTGGACAAGGACGAGCCCCTGAACCTGGCCAAGACTATTGCCGCACTCAGGCTCAAGTACGTGGTGATCACCAGCGTGGACCGCGACGACCTGCGCGACGGCGGCAGCGGCCACTTTGTGGAATGCATCCAGAACATCCGCGCGCTGTCGCCCACCACCCAGATCGAGATCCTGGTGCCCGACTTCCGTGGCCGCGACGACCGTGCGCTCGAAATCCTCAAGGCTGCGCCCCCGGATGTGATGAACCACAACCTGGAAACCGCGCCCCGCCTGTACAAGGAAGCGCGCCCAGGTTCGGACTACCAGTTCAGCCTGAATCTGCTGAAAAAGTTCAAGGCCCTGCACCCCAACGTCCCCACCAAGAGCGGCATCATGGTGGGCCTGGGCGAAACGGACGAAGAGATCCTGCAGGTGATGCGCGACATGCGCGCACACAACATCGACATGCTGACCATCGGCCAGTACCTGTCCCCCAGCAACAGCCACCTGCCCGTGCGCCGCTACGTGCACCCCGACACCTTCAAGATGTTCGAGGAAGAAGCCTACAAGATGGGTTTCAGCCACGCCGCCGTGGGCGCCATGGTGCGCAGCAGCTACCACGCAGACCAGCAGGCGCACGCGGCCGGGGTGTGATCCTCAACGGCCATTGCGTCACTCACCGGAGCACGACCAGCGTCAGCCCCGGGAATGCCCCCTCCGTCTTAGCGGTTGGCCGCAGGTTTTGCAGCACCCGCAGGAGTGCCCGGCGCAGCTGCGGCGGGTGGCGGCAAGACGGCTCGGGGCCGGGCGGGCGTGTCTGCCACCGCCTTGGCCTTGTCCACCACGATCGCCACCGGAGCCTCCGCAGGGCATAGCTCTGCAGGATCGATGCCACTGCGCTGCTGCCCGGCATCTGCGGGCGAAGGCATGTCGGCGCGGGTAACGTTGAGCGCGGGGAGCAGTTGCCCCATGGCGCTCAATGTGCGCGCCTGGGCTACCACCTGGTCGTAGCGTGCATTGACGTACGACCGGCTGGCCTGGAAGGCTTCGTTTTGGGTGTCGAGCAGGTCAAGCAAGGTGCGCTGCCCCAGATCAAACTGCTGGCGGTAAGCCTCCCGGGCTTTTTCGGTGGAAAGCCGGTGCTGGTCCAGATATGTCATCTGCTCGATCAGACGCCGCACGTCATTGAACGCAATCACTGTGGTCTGGCGCACATCCCGGCAGGCTTTTTCCTTCAACTCACGGGCCTGAAACTTGTTTTCAACCGCCTGTTGCTCGCGCGCCTTGTCGGCGCCCCCCCGGTAGAAGTTGTAGGTCAACACCAGCTCGACCGTGCTGTCGCGCGAACGCCCCTGCTCCCCGATCAGATTGCGATCCCAGGACTGGCGGGCCCGGAAATCGACCCTGGGCACAAACCCCGCCTTTTGCGATGCGATGCCCGCCTCGCTGGCGAGCATGTTCTCGATAGCGGCGTTGATGGTCGGGCTGTTGTTCAGCGCAAAACTGACCACATCCTCCGTTTTGGAGGGCAGAGTGGTGAACTTGAAGCCTTCCGGCAAAGGCGCCATGGTGCTGGGAGGCAGCTCCCCAATCAACCGCTGATAACGGGCGCTGACGTCGTGCAGGTTGGACATTTCCGTCAGCAGGTTGGACTCTGCCAAAGCCAGGCGGCCTGTTGCCTGCTCCAGATCCACCCGGCGGCCCACACCGGCCGATGTGCGTTCATCGATCTGATTGGTGGTCAGCTTGTGTTCGACATAATTTTGCTTGGCCTGCTCAACCAGCTCCCGGTAGCGCGCGACATCGGCATAGGCACGCACAGCCTCCAGCGCGGCGGTCTCTGATGCCTCCACCAGCTCGTAATAGCGCGTCAGTTTGGCATGCCCCAGGCGCTTGACTTCGTTGCTGGTGAAGAAGCCGTCGAACAGCATCTGGTTGAGCGTTAACGCGGCCCCCGTGTGGTGATAGGAGCCCGTGGTCCCGGAGGGGCGCACACGGTTCTCCCGCCCGGTGCTGGCCACCGCGTCCAGCTGCGGCAAGAAGCCAGCCCGAGCGACACCACGCTCAGAATCGGCGGCGCGAAAGCCAAACCATCGCGCTTGCACATCCGGATTGTTGGTCACGGCCTTGCGAGCCGCCTCAACCAGTCCCTCAGGAAGTGTTTGCGCAACAGCGCTCGTACTAACAACAACGGCGGCAGCGATCAGGGTAAGAGGCAGTTTCATGGCGACTCCGAATCGTTTGTGATGCAGAATCGAAAAGTAACATTTACCTTGAAACTCGCACAGTTTTTTTTTACAAAGTAGCCACGGCAGGCCCGTCAAGGTACTTTTCAGCAAGGTAGCCGCCGCGTTTTCCGCGTTCCATGTCCTACCTGCCGCCACTTTTCCAGAACGCCCTCCGGGTCACTGCGCAGCTTCGGGTGTTGGTGGCGTGCACCATCGTCCTGGTGCTGGGGGCGGTTTTCAGCGCCCCTGACCTGGACAAGATCCAGGCCGTGGCGCTGCAGCGGTATGGAGCCAAAGGCGCCGATCTCGTCATTGCCTGGCGGGCCATGATGACCGAAGGAAGCCACCTGAGCGAGCCCGAGAAGCTTGCCCACGTCAACAATTTCTTCAACCGCCGCATGCTGTTCGAGAACGATATTGCTGTCTGGCAGCAGGACGACTACTGGGCGACGCCCCTGGAGTTCATGGGAAGAAATGCCGGTGACTGCGAAGATTTCTCCATCGCCAAGTACATCACGCTGCTGCACATGGGCGTGCCCAACGCCAAGCTGCGCATGATCTATGTGCGCGCCCGGATCGGGGGTGCCGGCAGCACAAAAAGCGAAGCACACATGGTGCTGGGTTACTACGCCAATCCCGCCGACGAGCCGATGGTGCTGGACAACCTGATCACCACCATCCGGCCCGCATCGTCCCGTGCCGATCTTTCGCCGGTCTTCAGCTTCAACAACGAAGGCCTCTGGGTTTCCGGCGCCACCACCTCCTCGGCAGACCCGACGGCCCGCCTGTCGCGCTGGCGCGATGTCCTCGAACGCATGCGGCAAGAAGGTTTCTGAGCGCTGCGCCCTTTCTCGGAGATACAGCACCATGTCACTCACCAAACAACTCTGGCTCGCCATCGGCCTGGTCATGGCGCTTGCGTTTGGGGGCAGCATGCTGGTCAGTGTGCTGTCTGCCCGGCATTACCTGCAGCAGCAGTTGCAGGTCAAGAACATCGACAACGCAACCTCGCTGGCCCTTGCCCTGTCGCAGCTGGACAAAGACCCCGTGACGGTCGAACTGCAGGTGGCCGCGCAATTCGATGCCGGGCACTACCGTTTCATCCGCATTGTGTCGCCCACCGGCCAGACGCTGGTCGAGCGCAGCTTCTCCGGCACCTTGCAGGGCGCGCCAGCCTGGTTTGCACGGCTTATCCCCATGAATGCCGAGCCCGGCCGGGCCCAGATCCAGGACGGCTGGAAACAGTACGGCACCCTTACCCTCGCCAGCCACGACCAGTACGCCTACCAAAGCCTGTGGACAGGCACCCTGGAGCTGTTGGCCTGGTTCGTGCTTGGCAGCATCGTTGCGGGGGGTGTCGGCACCCTGGCCGTCAAACGCATCACCAAGCCCTTGCGCGATGTGGTGGCGCAGGCCGAAGCCATCGCGGACCGGCGCTTCATCAAGATCGCCGAGCCCCGCACGCCGGAGCTGCGCAGCGTGGCACGCGGCATGAACGACATGGTCACGCGCCTGCGGTCGATGTTCGGCGAAGAGGCAGCGCGCCTTGACGGCTTGCGCAAGAAGGTCAATCGCGATGCGGTCACCGGGCTCTCCAGCCGGGACTACTTCCTGTCGCACCTTCAAGAGGCACTGGAAGGGGAGCAGTTCCTCTCGGCAGGCAGCCTGGTGATCCTTCGGCTGACCGATCTCGAAGGGCTGAACACCCAGTTGGGGCACCAGAAGGCCGACGCGCTGCTCAAGCACCTGGGTACCGTGCTGTACAAGAGCGGCGAAGGCAAGCCCGGCCAGCGGGCGGGTCGGCTCAAGGGGGGCGAGTTCGGGGTGTTGTGCCCCTCCACGCCCTCGCCCCAAGAAGCGGCGCAAGACATCTTCGCCGCCCTGTCCTCGCAGTGGCTGCCCCACTGGTCAGCAATCGTCCCGGACCTGTTTCACATGGGCGCGGTGGGATACCGCAGGCAGGAACCCCTGGGCGAACTCTTCAGCCGGGCCGACGAGGCACTGGCCCGTGCGGCGTCCCTCGGGCCCAACAGCATGTACGTGGACGAGGGTGAGCATTCGGCCGATGCACGGCCCGCCGAGCAGTGGCGCACCCTGCTGACCGAGGCGGTCAGCGGGGGCAGGCTCCAACTGGCTTTCTACCCCGTGGTGGATGGCAGCGGGGACGGCGCCATCCACCAGGAAGGCGTGATCCGCCTGGTGGCCGATGCCTCGGGCGCCCTGCTGTCGGCGGGGGACTTCATGCCCATGGCGGCCCACCTCAACCTCACAGCCCCCATCGACCTGCGCGTGGTACGCCTGGCTATCGAGCACCTGCGCAGCTCGGCCGGAGACATTGCGGTCAACCTCTCCGCAGAGACCATTGCGGACTTCCGCTTCCGCAACGAGCTCACCCAGTTGCTGCACACCTACCCCGACATGTGCGCGCGCCTGCTGTTCGAGGTGCCCGAGTACGGCGTGTTCCGCGCATTCGATGCCTTCAAGGAGCTGGCGCACACCCTGCAGCAACTGGGTTGCCGCGTGGGCATCGAATACTTCGGCCAGCGCTTCACCGAAGGCAACAAGCTCGCCGACCTGGGGCTGGACTACATCAAGGTCCACCCCAGCTACGTGCGCGGCATTGGCGACAACCTGGGCAACCAGGAATTCTTGCGGGGCCTGTGCAACATCGCCCACGCGATTGGCATCCAGGTCATCGCACTGGGAGTGGAGTCGCGGGACGACCTGCCGCTGCTGGCGTCGCTGGGCTTTGATGGCGCCACCGGACCGGGCATCCGCTGACGGCAGGGCCATGGAGGGGGCATCGGCCCTGTCCACTGCAAACGTTTTCACGCGCCATCGTGACCTGCAGTCAACACCGATCAACCAATCAAAATTGATAGCAAACTCTTTAATACCCATGTGCGGAAAAGGCCATTTTTATTGAAAACACAATAGAAAAGGCCCTCACGCTGCGAAGCGCAAGGGCCTGGAGGAAAGGGCCACAGCGGCCGAACGCGCCTGGAACACCGTCCCAGGCGCGTGGCGTGGTCAATCGTCGTTCGGCTTGACCTCGATGGTCGCCACGCTGGGCGCCCCCAGGGCCAGATCTACCGCCAGGGCTTCCGGTGTGGTGTCTTCCACCACCACCGTCTGGGAGGCTCCACCGCCCGCAGCGCCATTGCTGTCGAGCGTGACGGTGGTGTCGCCCGCAGCGTCGGCTGCAGGCGGCAGGCTGGCCAGAAGATCGCCGCCATCGTCCGCCAGCAGGTCTGCCACCTCGATCTTGTCACCCTCGGCCAGATCCTTGACGACATCCTTGTCGGTGCCGCCCGGGGTGCTGTCCGCCAGGTTGATCTCGATCGTGTCGTCGCCATCGCCGCCAGTGATCGTGTCGCTGCCTTTCTGGCCGTCGATGGTGTCATCGCCGTCCCCACCATCCACCACATCGTTGCCCTTGCCAGCCAGCACCGTGTCGTCACCGTCGCTGCCAACAATGGTCTCGGAAGCGTCGCCGCCCTTGATCGCCAGACCGCCCTTGGCGGGATCAGACAGCTCCACATCGTCACCATCGAGCGTTTTGTCGGTATCAATGACAACCTTCACATCGATAGGCTCTGCAAGTTGGTCGCCGTCGCCGTCCACAACCACCGCCTGGAAGTCGATCCACATCTGGTCGGCGTAGACCGGCTCAATGACGGGGGGCTTGATCACGGTTTCGGTGTAGGTCAAGGTCATGGCATCCGTCACGCGGTACTCCGTCCCGTCCTTGGCCGCGAACTGCACCGTGTTGAAGGTCGTAGCACCGCTGGGATCCACACCGACGGGTGTTTCCACGCTGGCGTTCCCGCTGTTCGTGTTGTTGCCCGAGGTCGTCCCCTGAATGTCCATTGGCGACCCCACGGGTGTGGTCGTGTTGGCTGCAGTGACGATGGCGGTTTCCTTCTTGCCCAGGTGGTCCAGCTCGAAGCCCGCAGAGATCACATTCAGCCGGGTGCCATCGGGCTTGAAGAACTCGATGACCAGCCGCTCCCCGGCGCCATCCCCTTCCTTGATGGCATCGGACTGGGAGTCTTCCTCTTCGCCCACGGAACTCTTGTTACTGATGTAGTTGTCTCCCACACCAAAGCCGCCGCCACCGTTGCCGCCGCCCGTGGACGACCAGTTGACATCCTCGTCGCTGGTCGAAGGACCAAAGGTGGTGTCGTCTTTCTTCACCTCCCAATCGCCATCCCGCTGCCGCTCGACCTCGTTGACAATGGTCTTGTCCTTCTCGGCGGAAATCTGCATGTAGATGCCCGTGGCGGAGTCCACATACCGAGCCGCGTCCTCCTTGCCCCCAGAAGATGACTGTGTGTAGTTGTCAGGCTTGTACACCTTGTCCTGCGTGCTGTTGCCAAAGGTCGCCGTCTTGGTCACGGTGGTAGTACCGCCAGGGGTTTCCGTCGTCCCCACCTGCACCTTGTCGGCCACAGCCACCATGTTGGTCACATAGCTCGTGGTGCCATCGGCGTTCACCACGCCTTCTACAGTGAAGGCGGTCTTGATCTCCCCACAGTCTTCGTACACCGCCTTGATGGTGCCGTCGGAGGTGGCCTGGTAATACACCTTGTTGCCGCCAACGGTCATCACCGTGGACTGCACCGAGCCTCCTTGCATGTACGACAGCGACACATAGCGCAGCGACGAGCCGCCCACGGAAGCCGTCGTGGTGGCGGCCATGTTCACATCCGCCCCCACCACATCGGCCCCGACGCGGGCGCCCAGGTCGGCGACGACCTCGCCCACGCCGCTGTTGGCGACCAGCGTGTCTTGCGTGCCCCCCACGTAGACCGGCGCATCGTCCTGGATCTTGACGTTGAAACCCTGCACCTCGGTCTCGCCGCCTTCGGTCTTGTTGGCCACCAGTTGCAGGTACAGGTTTTCTTCGCCACTTTCGGTGTAGGCATGATCCACCTGGCCCTTCAGCTCCAGTTTGTACTGGCCGCTGTCGTCAATGGTGGCCACGGCCACCGTGCGCTCGCCGGCCCCGACGCCCGCCGTACCCGTCAGCGTCTTGCCATCGCCCGACACTGTCCAGCGCACCTCGTCGCCGGCAGAGGTGATCTTCTGCACCGGCACCCCCAGCGTGTAGGTGGCACTGCCCATGCCCAGCGTGCCCGTGGTGTCCGTGGTGTGCGGGCTGCTGTCCACATTGCCCGTAGCCAGACCGTCTTCGTACACCATGCCCAGGCCCTGGGTACTCAGCTCGTGGCCCGTGTCGATGGTCAGCGTGGCACTGTCGGTGTCGCCATCGCCGTCCTTCATCTGGTAGCTGAACTGGTCCTTGGAGCCGGTCTCCACATATTCCTCAAAGCTGACGGCTTTGACGAAATAGTCGGAGCTGTCGCTGCCCTTGTCGCCCGCCAGGTAGTCCACGCCAGAGAACACCACGTTCTGGAAGGCAATCGGGTTGCCATCGGCACCGAGCACCTCGATCTCCACCTGACCCTGGTGCACCGGGTCGCTGCCATTGGCGCCGTTGTTGAACAACGCGCCGCCGATCATCCCCTCGCCCACCTTGTTGCCGGCTGCATCGAAAGCCTCCCAGCGGCCGGTTTCGCCATTGTTCCCTGTCTGGCCCGATTCGTTCTGGAACAGGTTGGAGATGTCCACCACCGCCCGCACAGCCATCTTGCCCAGGTCCACCGACAGGGCCTCGGTGCCCTGAGAGGGCGAGTACCCGACCTGCTCTGGCGTGCTCGCCCCCACGTCGCCCGGTACAGGCTCGGTCGGGTCGTCCACCCCCACGCCGTTGCCCTGGCTGGTCACCACGGCACCGCCTGTCTGCGCCGGGGTGGGGCTGGTGATCAGTTGCTCACCAAGGTTCGTGGTGTATGGCTTGCCATAGTCAAAGGCGTCTGTGCCTGCGGGTACACCGGCACCATCACCGAGCTGGATGGTCGTCTGGTGGCCTGTGTAGGTGTAGTCCCCGTCGGACTCCATGGTGAGCGTGCCGTACTGGCCCGCCACCGTGGCGCTGCCGCCGCTGGCGACAGCCGTGCCGGGGGTCCATACCGCGCCTTCGGCACCGGCGCGCACCTGGACCACCTCGGCCTTGGCGCCGTCCTGCATGCCTTCGTGCTGGTCTTTTCCTGCAGGGCCAGAGGTAGTCCCTGCACCGGTCAGCACATTGCCCGTGGCCACCAAGCGGTCCACCACCCACTGCGATCCGTCGGTATCGTCCAATGCCACCGGTCCATCGTCGGCAATGAAAAGCATCCGGCCCACATCGATGCTGGCATGCACCTGGTCACCATCGCCATCGACAGCCGTGAGCTTGAGCCCGATCTTGTCGGCCAGTGCCGACTGGACCTCGTTCGAATCGCCGGGTGTGGAGTGCACCACGGTGCGCTGCTGGTCAAAGGTGACCTCGCCGGTCGCAGCGTCAACGGACAGCTTGAAGACGGTCTTCTCTTCACCGTCCACCACCACATAGCCGATCACCGAGCCACCAGGGCCATTCTTGAGCAGCACGTCCGAAGGCTGCCCATTGGAGTACAGCGCGGTATCGCGGAAGCCCGAGGGACTGCCCTCGCCGCCATTGAGCGCCAGACCAAACACCTTGCTGTTCAGCGCGGCCGCACCATCTGCCCCATAGCTCACACTGAAACGCGTGGACCCGAGGTCGGACTCTGCATCGACGTTCAGGAAACTGTCGTCCACCAACAGGGGCATGGAGACATTGAGCATGACGTCGTTGTAGTCACGGTCGCCCCCCCCATAGATGTCTTCCCAGTTCTGATTGCCCGTGACGGAGCCCACAGCCACCGTGTTCACATGGGACAGGCCGTCGAGATTCAAATTGCTGTTGTCGAACAACGCGGGGGCCCCCTGGCCCGAGAGCGGAGAGCCCCCCACGTTCGCCACCCATTGGCCGTTACCATCCTTGGTGAAGCTCACCGGGGTGTTGTTGCCCAGCGCGCCATTGAGGCTGTCGCCATTGGGGATCATGAAGAAACCGACCTGGCCAGGCAACACGCCAGGCGGCAGGGTGACGCTGGTCACAGGCTGGTTCTTCACGTTGTCCCAGACCACCATGCCAGCGGTGGGCTCGCCACTGCCATTCTTGATGTAATAGCCCCAGGTGTTGTTGTACCCGGCGTCGCTGCCCACCAGCTGCACCGTGATGCCCGGCACAGGGTCGGGATCCACCGTGGTGATGACGGGGATGTCGTCCTTGACGCTGACACCCAACTCCACACCGATGGAGTCGCCATCGCCGTCCTGGCCCCAGAGGGTGATCTTGGGCAAGGTCAGCAGGTCCTCGCCCTGCGAGGAATGCTTGAGCGCCGACAGCACCTCAAACTGGTAGGCCCCGGTTTCTGCATTCACCGTCAGCACTGCCGCGCCACTGGTGGCCCCCGCCGCCAGCGCCTTGCCGTTCTGGTCGAAGTACACCGTCACCACGCCACCGGAGGGGCTGTAGCTGTTTTCGAAGATCCCGTTCTTCACCTTGATGCTTGTGATACCGCCGAACTGGTCGGCGCCCCACTTCACTGCACCCTGGAAGCCCGTGGCATCCGACTTCACATAGCTCAGGTCGGGGTTCTCGGTTTCGTTATTGCCCAGCGTGCCGCCACCCGACACGGGCACCGACTCTTCCTCGACCAGCGCACTGAGCTTGACAACCTTGCCGTCCACCTTGGCGTGCTCGGGAACGTCGTCCTGGATCTTGGCGTAAAGATTCACGCCAATTTGGTCGCCATCCCCATCCACACCCACAAATGTCACCGTGGGCAGCAGCAGCAGGTTTTCGCCCCCGCCCACCGCATGGTTCAGAGGTCCGATCACCGTCAGGCTGTAACCGCCGGAAGCACCGTCGATCTCCAGCGCCACCGAGCGAGGCGTTGTGGTGTCGCCATCGGCAATAGGCTGGCCGTCGCGGTCCAGGTACACCGTGGCGCCTGCATTGCCCACGGCATATTCCTGGCCCGCAATCCGCACGGCCACCACACCACCAAACTCGTCAGCCCCCCAGCGCACGACACCGGTCATGGACTGGTTGCCCGTCGAGGCGCTCAGCGGGTCAAAGAACCCGGTTTCATTGTTGCCAATCACGCCACCATCGCCGTTCGATGCAGACTCCTCTTCCAGCAGGGCGACCAGAGGCACAGGGACGCCCAGCACCTTCACGTGCACCGGCACATCGTCCTGCACCCGTGTCTCCAGGGCCACGGTGATGGGGTCGCCGTCGCCGTCTTCGCCCATCAGGCGTACGGTTTCAAGGTTGAGCCAATCTTCGCCCTGCACCACGGTCCCACCGGCCGCATGGTTCATGGTGGCCAGCACGGTCAGGGTGTAGCTGCCCGAGGCTTCCACCAGCAGGCTGGCTGCGGCACCTTCGGGCCGGGCACCGCCAGGGCCTGAAGGAATCACGGAGCCATCAGCGCCAAACCAGACGGTCTGGCCGACCGGTACCACGCTGGCACCTTCGCCGCTGCCGACACGCACGCCGGTAAGCTGGCCAAAACCGTCAGCCCCCCAGTCGATGGCGCCATTGATCTGGGTCAGACCGCCATTGGCCGTGGAGGTGAGCGGCAGGTCGTTCTCGTCGTTGCCAATCTTGTGGCCATCGACGCGCACGGACTCTTCCTCAGCCTCCAAGGACAGACTCGGTTCCCACACGGCTTGCGGGGACTGGCTGCCTTCACCTTCCTCGGGCCACTCTTGTTCATCATCACCGTAGCGGTAAACGGGCGCGTCATCGCCAAACAGCAACCGCCCGCCCAGATCCAGCTCGGCCATCACGGTGTCGTCGTCGTTGTCCGTGGCGGCAAGCACCACGGAAAGCACGCCCTTGCCAATGGCCTGCAGCTCGTCAAGCCCGCCTTCCTCGCCATCCGGCGTGGCGTGGCGAATGGCACCGGTCTGGGTCATGACCACAGCACCCGTCTGCGGATCCATCTGCAGCGTGAGGATCACATTGCCACTGCCGTCGCGCCCCACCACTTCGCCAGGGTTGCCGGTGGCGCTCAGCATGATCTCGGTGTTGGTGCCGGTGGCATACAGCCCCGTCGCGCCGCCGTTGCCGATCTGGAAGGCAAAAGCGTAGCCATCGGGCGTCTTCTCTCCCTCACCTTCACTGCCTCCGCCAGGACGCAGCTTGGGACCATCGGCGCCAAACGACACCACAAACGCCGTGCCGTTGAAGGTGTTGCTGTCGGTGTCCGCATCGGGTCCTTGCGGGTTGTTTTCAGTTCCTTCGGCCCCGGTGTTGGTGGCCTGGTTCACGCCACGGTCCGAGGTCATGAGTGTGGGGATGCCTTCGGTGCTGGAATCGATCACGGGGATGTCGTCCTGCACGGACATGCCCACCTCGGCCGTGAACGCCCCACCTTCGCCCGTGACGCCATTGATGGTCACCGTGGGCAGGGCCAGGAAGTTCTCGCCACCACCAGGTGCATGCTGCAGCGGGCCGACCACCGTCAGCGTGTAGCTACCACTGGAGGTGATGACCAGCAGAACCGCCGGGGGTGTGGGGTCGCCCTGGGGAATCGGCTCGCCCTGCGCATTGAAGTAGATGGTCACGCCTGCTGTCGTGACAGGCACCGGGGCAAAACCGGGCACGCTGATGGAGGAAATGCTGCCGCCGCCCAGGTCGAATGTGCCTTGCTGGTAGCTATAAAGCCCTTCGTCCTCATCATTGCCAATCACCCCGGACACGCTGTCGCCACTGCCGGAAGAGACGGATTCTTCTTCGAGCGTGATGCTCAGATTCACCCGCACCGGCTCGGGCGGCGGGGGAGGAGGCGACACAGGTGGAGGGCCGGGTGGGGGAGGCGCCGGTGGTGGGGGCGCAGGCACCGGAGGATTCGGGGCTGGTGGCGGTGCGGGAGGCACAGGCGTGGGAGCCGGTGCGGGCGCAGGTGCTGGTGCGGGCGCATCGAGTGCCACGACCGCCAGCGGATTCACATCGATGTCCGGCGCCGACTGGGGCGTAAAGCTGTAGAGGTAGGCCAGAGGGTCCACCCCCTCGAAGATTCGCAGCAGCTGCACAAAGCTGCTGCCCTCGCCTTCACCGCCGCCGCCACCCAGGCCGGCCGCCGTGGCTTCCAGCTGCTCACTCAGGTCGCCGCCACGTTCCAGCGCCTGGATCACGGTGTCGATGGTCCCCTGGGCCACGCTGGCGTCCTGCGCCGTGGGGCGCTCGGCGGTCTGCGTGACGCTTTCGTCGAGCTTGATGTTCTGCTCGGGTGCCACGGCCAGCACCTTGCCATCGTCCATCAGCAGCTCCACCCTGGAACCTGCCGGGGTCTGGACCACCTCCCCTTTTTGCAGAATATCCCCCGCTTTGAGGGCGCGGCGATTGCCATTGGCATCGACCGCAAACGCTGTGCCGGTCACGGCAACGACGGTGGCGATTTGAGACATGAGAATGCTCCGGTGAACCAGAAACCTCTGCGCTTTTTGCCCAGAAGGACGGCATGTGACTGATAGCTGTGAAGGCTACCGACAGGGCCTCTGGCTCACCATTGGACTTAGGTCCACTTTTGGGGTCTGGCACCCCAAGGGTCTCAAATTGTTTCGTTGCCCGAATCGTCTCCCAATAGATCCAGGCTATTGCTCAGGCGCGCCCGGGTCTCCTTGCGTTCCAGCAATTTGTTCTGCGCGGCCAGAGGCAGATCGGTAAAGCGGATGACACCCCGCGCGATGAGCAATTCGATCAGGTCCTCCGTGACCCGCGCCAACCCCGCGTCCGAAGAACTCAGGGGATGGATGTCTTTGTCAGGCATGGCCGTTGATTCCTTGGTTGAGGCGCAGCACCAGTTGCACGCGGTCACGCACATGGAGTTTTTCGAAGGTGGACCCCAGGTGGGCCTTCACCGTCCGCTCCGAAATGAAAAGCTTCTCGGCAATCTCCTTGTTGGAGAGCCCCTGGGCCACGGCCTGGGCCACCTCCAGCTCGCGCGAGGACAACAGTTGCTGCAGATCCTCCTGCACTTGTGGGGAGGCCTGAGGGGCCGTCAGGCTCCAGGTGGCCGCTGCCAGCCGGGCCACCAGCGCAGGCCCGACCCACAGCCCCCCGTGCTGCACGACCACAGCCACCTCCTGCAGCATTTCGGGGACGGCAAAGAGATGGCAGTAGCCGCGCGCGCCCTCGTTGATGGCGCGCAGCCCCTCGCGGTCCTCAGGCACTCCGGACACCACCACGACCCGGGCCGCAGGCGCCTGCGCCAGCACCGTGCGCAGCAGCTCTGGCCAATCGGAATACTCCGTGCTCAGCCACACGGCCGCAGGTGCTGCGTCTGCCTTTTGCAAGGCTTCTACCAGGGCGGACCGATCCGCTTTGCCAAAACGGACTCCCTGCGGGAAAGCCATCCACCAGCGGTCGGATGGCTGCACAGCGTCGCTGGCCAGAAAGTGGCGCATGGATTTCACCTCTCCGACAAGGCATTGGCCTTGGCTCGCAACACAGGCTTGAGGAGGTAGGCCAGCACGGTCTTCTTGCCTGTGAGGATGTCCACCTGCGCCACCATGCCAGGGATGATGGGCAGGTTGGGCCCCAGGCTGGCCTTGCGCGTGCGCACACGCACCAGGTAGTTGGCGTTGCCCTTCTCATCGACCACGGAGTCGGCGCTGATATTCACCACCTCGGCCGCAAGCCCGCCGTAGATGGAGAAGTCGTAGGCCGTGAACTTGACCATGGCCTCCTGGCCGGGGTGCAAAAAGGCAATGTCGCGCGGGCTCACCTGCGCCTCCAGAATCAATGCGTCGTCCGAGGGCACGATCTCCACCACCTCCTTGCCCGGCTGCACCACCCCGCCCACGGTATTGACCAGAAGGCGTTTGACCGTGCCACGCACGGGCGAGCGGATGTCGGCGTGCTTGACCTTGTCGGCCAGCGCGCGCCCGCCCTCCGACATGCTGGAGAGCTTGCTCATGGTCTCCGACAGCTCGGCACTCATCTGGTTGCGCGCCGTGAGCTGCACCTCCTCGATGCGCCGGGTGGCCTCCTGGATGGCAGCCTGGACCCTGGAAATCTGCGCATCGGCCTGCTCGCGGTCCCCGCGCAGCCGCGCCACCTCGCGGTCCAGCCTCAGCACCTCCACCTCGGACACAGCGCCCGTGGCCACCATGGGCTTGGTGGCATTGAGCTCCTTCAGCATCAGCTCCAGCCCCCGCTCGGCCTGCTCCTTGCGCGCGCGCACTTCGTTGAGTTCCTGCTGCCGCTGCATCAGCTGGTTCTGCGAAATCGACACCTGCGCGCTGATCTCCTCGCGCCGCGACCGGTACAGGCGCATCTCCTGCGCCACGATGTCCGGTGCGTCCCGCAGCAGCTCGGGCGGAGGGATGAAGCTGCCCCCCTGTGTCAGCGCCTGCAGACGCAAGGCCTTGGCCTGCAGGGCCAGCAGGCTGGCCCTGCTTTCGAGCATGGTGGAGAGGAACCGGGTGGAGTCCACACGCAGCAGCAGCTGGCCCGCCTCCACGAGCTGCCCTTCGCGCACGGGCAGTTCTTCCACAATGCCCCCGTCCACGCTCTGGATCACCTGCACCTGGCTGGTGGGCACCACCTTGCCGTCGCCCCGCGTCACCTCGTCCAGCTCGGCATACGCGGCCCATAGCACCAGCAGCAACAAGAAGAGAACCGCCAGCCGCAGCAGCGCGCGGGCGCGCAGGGGCTCCTGCTGCAGGCGCGCCCAGTCGGCATCATCCGCCCAGTCCAGCGACTCGGCAGCCCCTGCAGGCGTGAGCCGCTGGACCATGCGGCCAAAGATGGAATCGCTGGCCGCCCCGCCTGTCTTGACGGCGCGCCCGATCTGCTGGAAGGCTTTCTCGTTGAGTTCGGCCATGTCACACCGCCTTCCCGATGCGCCCCTGCCGCAGGGCCTGCACCACCTGCTCCTTGGGGCCATCGGCCACCACGCGGCCAGCGTCCATCACGATGATGCGGTCCACCAGCGCCAGCAGCGATGTGCGGTGGCTGATGAGCACCAGCGTACGGCCCTGGGAGAAATCGGCCAGGCGGCGCTTGATGTCTTCTTCGCTCGAATGGTCCATGGACGAAGTAGGCTCGTCCAGCAGCAGCACGGCCGGGTCGTTGATCACGGCACGCGCAATCGAGACCCCCTGGCGCTGCCCCCCGGACAGCGACTCCCCACGCTCCCCCACCAGCATGTCAAAGCCCTGCGGGTGGGCATTGATCAGGGGCAGAATGCCCCCGATCTCGGCGGCACGCACCACCGAGGCGTCATCCGCCAGCGGCGCGCCCAGCGTGATGTTGTCGCGCAGCGAACCATAGAACAGCATCACATCCTGCTGCACATAGCCCATCTGCCGCCGCAGCTCGGCAGGGTCCAGCTGGCGCAGGTCGATCCCGTCGATGAGCACCGCCCCCGACGTGGGCCGGTACAGCCCCAGGATCAGCTTCTGCAGCGTGGTCTTGCCCGAGCCGATGCGCCCCAGGATGGCCACACGCTCACCGGGCTTGATGCTCAACGTCACATTGCGCAGCGACGCCGACTGCTGCCCTGGGTAGGTGAAGCTCACGTCGCGGAACTCGATGGCCCCCTGCAGCCGCCCCCGGCTGATGAAACTGGCCCCCTCGGGCCTGTCCACCTCGCGCTTCATCATTTCGTTCAGCGAGGTCAGCGCGGTGGACGCCGTGTGGTACTGCACCAGCAGCCCCGCCACCTGCCCCACCGGCGCCATGGCGCGCGAGGCCAGCATGGTGCAGGCAATCAGGCCGCCCATGGTCAGCTGGCGCTCGCCAATCATGTACACACCCAGGATCACGATCACCAGGTTGATGAGCTGCTGCAGGAAGGCCGAGCTGTTGCTGGCCGTGGCCGAGAGCAGACGCAGCTGCACGCCCACGCGCGCCAGCAGCGCCGTGCTGCGCTCCCATTTGCGCTGCAGCGGCGCCTCGGCGCCCAGCGCCTTCACGGTTTCGAAGCCCACCAGCGCCTCCACCAGCGTGGCGTTGCGCTGTGCCCCGGCGCGGTAGGTGGTTTCAGACAGCTCGTGCATGCGCCCCTGCACCGCCAGGGCATACAGCAGCATCACCAGAGCCCCGATGAGCAGCGGAATCAGCATGGGCCAGGAGATCCAGCCGATCACCACGACAAAAATCAGTGCGAAGGGCAGGTCAATGAACGCCACCACCGAGGCCGAGCTGATGAAATCCCGCACCGACTCGAAGGACCGCAGGTTCGACGCGAACGAGCCCGCCGACGCGGGCCGCTGCTCCATGCGCGTGCCCAGCACCTTCTCCATGATGTGGGCCGACAGCTTCACGTCCGCACGGCTGCTGGCCAGGTCCACAAAACGCCCCCGCAGAGTGCGCAGCACCAAGTCGCCCACCAGCATGATCGACAGCCCCAGCGCCAGTACCCACAGGGTGTCCACCGCGTTGTTGGGCACCACGCGGTCGTACACATTCATCGTGAAAATGGGCATGCCCAGTGCGAACAGGTTGGCCAGCAGCGCAGCCAGCAGCACATCGCGGTACAGGCCATGGTTTTCTGCCAGCACGGACCAGAACCAGTGCCCATGCCGCCCCGCCTTCACCTGCGGCGCCCGGGCATCAAAACGCTGGGACGGGCGCACATACACCGTGGTGCCCAGATAGTCCGCCTCCAGCGCGGCGCGCGACACCTGGATGGGGGCATCGCCCAGCTCGGGCAGCACCACCAGCGCCTCGCTGCGATCCTCGCTCCAACCCAGCAGCACACAGGCACGGTCGCCCTGCAGCAGCAACACCGCAGGCAACAAGACATCCTTGATCCGCGCCAGGGGCTCGCGCACCAGGCGACTGCTCATGTGTGCCCGGCGCGCCGCACGCGCAAACAGGCTGGGCGTAAGCCGGTGGTTGTCGGCGGGCAGGCCTGCCATCACCGCCTCAGGGGTGGACGGCAGGCCATGCGCCTTGGCCACGATGAGCAGGCACGACAACAACTCGTCGGGACTGCCCCCTGCAAGCTCTGCAGGCGGTGCCACACCTGCATTTGAAACCATATGAATTCCTTGTTGCTTAATGTTTGTTTGAATTCACTCTAGCAACTTAAATCCAAACCGCGAAGCACTAAATGGCAGCCTCGGGAGCACCGGCCCCGTCCGCGCCCCTCTGGAGCCTGGCCGCCAGTTGCAGCAAAATCCGGGATCGGACCGCCCCCATGGACATCCCAGACCAGCTCTCCCTGCGCCGCTACGGCGCCTCGCCCGGCAGCCACCGCCACGACCACTTCCAGGTCCTGCTGGGGCTGTCCGGCGCCCTGGAGCTGGAGGTGGAAGGGCGCGGCGTGCGGGTGGCCGCCGGCGGGGGCTGTGTCATCGCCCCGGGGGACCGGCACGATTTCGAGTCCGCCGGGGGCAGCCTGTGCCTGGTGCTCGACAGCGCCCACCCGGCCTGGTCGGCACTCGCGCGCCTGCCCGGGGCGATGACTCCGCCCGCCCAGGCGCTGCCCCTGGCGCACTACCTGGCCAGCGCGCTGCAGCAGGGCCGCGCGCTGGCGCTGGCCCACGGCCCTGCCTTGCTGCGCGAGGCCTGGCTGGCCGATGGGCAAATGGGCGGGCCCACGGCAAGCCTTGCCGCGAGAACTACCAACCCATTGGCCACCCGCCGTCGCCCCATCGACTGGCTTGCGCTGCAGCAATGGGCGGCGCGGCAGTGGCACACCGAGCTGACCGTGGCCGATCTGGCGGCGCAGGTGCACCTAAGCCCCAGCCAGTTTGCCGCCCGTTGCCGGGACGACCAGGGCATGGGCGCCATGGCCTGGCTGCGCAGCCAGCGCCTGGCGCACGCGCGGCTGCTGCGTGGCACGGGTATGGCGGTGGCTGAAGTGGCGCGGCGCACAGGCTACCGTTCGCCCTCGGCCCTGACGGCCGCACTGCGCCGCACACACCAGGCTTGAACAACAGGCTCTGACGCCGGACAACCCCTGGCGCGCGACGATCTACCGCCATTGCGCGACGACCGGCGCGCTTAAGCTCGGCCCATGCAAGCCAACTTCTACGCCCTGGGCGCCATCGCGCTGTGGGCCTCCCTCGCCTCGCTGGGCGTGTCGCTCACCCATGTTCCGCCGTTCCTGCTCACGGGCATTGCGCTCATCATCGGCAGCGTGCCCGCCTGGCCGTTTGTGCTGCGCGATCCGTCGCAGTGGCGCATTCCGCTGCGCACCCTGGCGCTGGGGGTGTACGGCCTGTTCGCCTACCACTTCCTGCTGTTCATCGCACTGCGCCATGCGCCGCCGGTCGAGGCCAACCTGGTCAACTACCTCTGGCCACTGTTCATCGTGGTGCTTTCGCCCGTGGTGCTGCCCGGCGTGGCGCTGCGCCTGCCGCATGTGCTGGCAGCGCTGCTGGGGTTTGGGGGGGCTGCCATTGCGATCGCCGGTGGCCGGGAGCTGAGCGGCACCCTGGCATGGGGCTACCTTCCCGCGCTGGCAGCCGCCTTCATCTGGGCCACCTATTCGCTGCTGACCAAGCGCGTGGCAGCTTTCCCGACCACGGCCATCGGGCTGTTCGGGCTGGTCTCGGGCGTGCTCTCGCTGCTGTGCCATGTGGCACTGGAATCCGCCGCCAGCCTGCAGCCGCGCGACTGGGCGCTGCTGGCCGTGCTGGGCCTGGGGCCGCTGGGAGCGTCGTTTTTCATGTGGGACAAGGCGCTCAAGCTGGGCGACGCGCGGCACATCGGCATCCTGAGCTACATCACACCCCTGGCCTCCACCGCGTTGCTGATCGTGGTGAGCGGGCGCCAGTTCAGCGCCAGCATTGCGCTGGCGACGGTGATGATCATTGGCGCGGCCATCCTGGGCATGCGGGCCCGCTGAAATACAAGCCAAATTGGCCGTTACCGCGCGTCCACCATGACTTGATAGCTATCAGTTTTGAGTATTTCTGCGCACCCGCAGAAACAGCCAGCCGGTGATGGACAGGTTCAGCAGGTTCCAGCCAATGCCGTTCACAAACGCGGCGTGGTAGCTGCCGGTGATGTCGAAGATCCAGCCCGACAGCCAGCCGCCCAGGGCCATGCCCACCAGCGTGGCCATGATCACGGCGCCCACGCGCACGCTGGCCTGGGCGGGCGCAAAGTGCTCGCGCACGATGATGGCGTAGGTCGGCACGATGCCGCCCTGGAACAGGCCGAACAACGCCGAGATGATGTACAGCGGCACCAGTCCGTCGTAAGGCAGAAACAGCAGCAGCGCCACCCCCTGCAACGCCGAGCCCAGCAGCAGGGTACGGATGCCGCCGATGCGGTCGCAGATGAGCCCGAAGACCAGGCGGCTCACGATGCCGCAGGCCAGCATGAGCGACAGCATCTGCGCGCCCTGGGCGGCGCCAAACCCCAGGTCGGTGCAGTAGGCAACGATGTGCACCTGGGGCATGGCCATGGCCACGCAGCAGGCCACGCCCGCCACACACAGCAGCGCCATCGCCGCGCCCGGCGCCAGGCCAAAAGGGCGGGAACGGTCTACGGGCATGGTGCTGGCGCCTGCCGCTGCAGCCTGGATGGCGGGCGGTCGCTGGCGCATGCGCAGCGACAGGGCCAGCATGCCCAGGCCGCAGACCACGCCCAGCGCCATGTACGTGGGCCGCCAGCCGATGGTGTCGATGCCGTACTGGACGATGGGCGGCCAAAGGGCGCCTGCCACGTAGTTGCCGCTGGCACACACCGCCACCGCAATGCCGCGCCGCCGGTTCCACCACAGGGCCGTGTCGGCCAGCAGCGGCGCAAACGTGGCCGAACTGCCGATGAACCCCATCACCGCATGCGCGATGCCAAACGCCCAGATGCTGCCCGAGAACGCCGCGCCCACAAAACCGCCCAGCACGGCCAGCGCGCCCAGCCACAGCACGGGCGTGAGGCCGTGGCGGTCGGCGAGCCGGCCGGTGACCAAGCCCCCGAGCCCCAGGCAGACCATCATCAGCGTGTAGGGCAGTGAGGCGCTGGCGCGGCCGACGCCAAACTCGGCCTGCACGGCCGGGAGCACCACCGACACCACGTACATGCTGCTGTTGCCCAGCACCACCAGGCCCAGCGTGGCCAGCAGGCGCTGCAGGGCCTGGCGCGAGTCGATGAGGGAGGCGTCTGCAGCGGGCGCAGAAATACGAGTCAAAGTGGCCCTTTGCGCCTGATCAGCATGCCTTGGACGCTATCAATTTTGACACGCCCTAAGAAGCCAGCAGCGTGGCGGGCTCCTCACCGCCAATCACCTGCTGCGCCCAGGGGGCCAGCTTGCGGGTGTCGGCGCGCAGCACCTCCTGCTTGATCGCCAGGATCTGCGCGGGGTGCATGGAAAAGCTGCGCAGGCCCAGCCCAAGCAGCAGGCGCGTCATGGTCACATCGCCCGCCGTCTCGCCACACACACACACGCTTTTGCCCTGGCGCTCACCCTCGGCGATCACGTCGCCCACCAGGCGCAGCACGGCGGGGTGCAGCGGGTCGTACAGGTGGGCCACGGCTTCGTCGGCGCGGTCGATGGCCAGCGTGTACTGGATCAGGTCGTTGGTGCCGATCGAGAGAAAGTCGAAATACTTGAGGAAGGTGCGCACCATGAGCGCGGCGGCGGGCACCTCGATCATGGCGCCCAGCTGCACCGGGCCGTAGGGCTCGCCACGCGCATCCAGCTCGGCGCGGGCCAGATCGACCTGCGCCAGCGTCTGCTGGATCTCGTGCGTGTGCGCGAGCATGGGGAACAGCAGGTTCACCTTGCCGTGCGCGGCCGCGCGCAGCACGGCGCGCAGCTGGGTGCGGAACATGGCCGGGTCGGCCAGGCTCCAGCGGATGGCGCGCAAGCCCAGCGCGGGGTTGAGGTAGTTGTCCTTGTGGGCCTTGTTGTCCAGGGGTTTGTCGGCGCCCACGTCGATGGTGCGGATGGTGACCGGCAGACCCTGCATGCCGTCGATGGCCTCGCAGTAGGCGCGGTACTGCTCGTCCTCGCCGGGCAGGTTGCCGCTTTTGCCCATGAACAGAAATTCGCTGCGGAACAGGCCCACGCCCACGGCGCCTGCACGCACGGCGGCGGCCGCGTCGCCGGGTTGCTCGATGTTGGCCAGCAGCTCGATCTTGTGGCCGTCGATGGTGATGGCAGGCGTATGCCGCAGGCGCGCCAGGCGTTCGCGCTCCAGCTCGACCTGGCGCTGGCGAAAGCCGTACTCGGCCAGGATGATGGGCGAGGGATCGACGATGACCACGCCCGCATCGCCGTCGATGATGACCCAGTCGTCCTGCCGCACCAGCTGGCTGGCGGCGCGCGCGCCCACCACGGCAGGGATGTCCATGCTGCGCGCGACGATGGCGGTGTGCGATGTCTTGCCGCCCACGTCGGTCACAAAGCCCGCAAACACGCTTTGCTTGAACTGCAGCATGTCGGCGGGGGAGAGGTCGTGCGCCACCAGCACCAGGGGCACATCCACCGTGTCGTCCAGCAACAGGTCTTGCTGCGTCTTGCGGCGCGGGCTGCTGGCGGGTGGCGCCACGGGGCTGGCCACGCCCTTCATGTGGCGCAGGATGCGCTCCACCACCTGCTCCAGGTCGGCCTTGCGCTCGCGCAGGTACTCGTCCTCCATCTCGTCGAACTGGCGCGCAATCACTTCCAGCTGCGTGGTCAAAGCCCACTCGGCGTTGTACAGCCGCTCGGTGATCCAGTGCTTGACGCCGCCCGTGAGGGCCTCGTCCTGCAGCAGCATCAGGTGCACATCGAGCAGCGCGGTCAGCTCGTGCGGCGCGTCGGCGGGCATGTCGGTCTGCAGGCGCTGCAGTTCCTCCACCACGGCGTTGCGGCCCTGGCGCACGCGCTCGATCTCGCCCTCGACCTGGGAGGGCTCGACAAAATAATGCGCCACATCCACGCGGCTCGATGCCACCAGCACGGCACGGCCGATGGCGATGCCGCGTGCGACGGCGAGACCGTGGACGGAGAAGGTCATGGTGGTGTGATCAAAGGTTCGACAGGTTCAGGACAAGGGCGAGGTGTGGGTAGGCTTATTCACCCTCGCCAAATTTGTCGGCGATGAGCGCCAGCAGGGCGTCCATGGCCTCTTGCTCGCGGTCGCCGCTGGTTTCCAGCTCCACCTCGGAGCCCAGGCCGGCGGCCAGCATCATCACGCCCATGATGCTCTTGGCGTTGATGCGGCGCTCGCCCTTGCTCATGAAAACGTCGCAGGGAAAGCTACCGGCCAGCTTGGTGAGCTTGGCCGATGCGCGGGCGTGCAGGCCCAGTTTATTGCTGATGGTCGTACGGGTCTTGATCATGTCGGTGACGGCGGTTCTGGTTCTGTGGTGCGGAAATGGCCACCTGCATCACCCCCTGCGTGCCCCCCACCACCGCGCGGTTGACCACGGAGTCGAGGGGTTCGGCCCGGTAGCTCACGGCGCGCAGCAGCATGGGCAGGTTGACACCCGTCACCAGGCGCGAACGCACGCCATCGACCAGGCGCTGCGCCACGTTGCACGGCGTGGCGCCGAACACGTCGGTCAGCACCAGGGTGGAATCGGTGCCGAGCTGCTCCAGCAGGATGCGCGCCTGGGCCAGCGACTCTTCGGGCGGCTGGTTGGGTTGCACATCCAGCGCGGCCACGCTGCCTGCGCAGTCGGCAAACACGTGCAGGGCACATTCGCGCAGCGCGTGGGCCAGCGGGGCGTGGGCAATGATGAGGATGCTGGTGGGGCTCATGGTGGTGACCTACGCAATACAGGGCATCGACACATCGCGTGTCACAGGCTCGCGGAGAAGCACGCGGCCCGTTGTTGCATCGTCATGTGCGCAGGTCTTCATGGTGTGGGGGTTGGCAGCACATTATGGCGCCGCCCCCGCAGCACGAACCACGCATAGGCGCCCGCGTTGCACACCAGGTACACCGCCATGGCCGCCTGGAACGCAGGCACCGTGGCCAGCCCGGCCCCCGCAAACGCATCCACGGCCAGGCCAATGCCCCACTGCACCACAAACACGCCCACAAAAATCACCAGGTTGTAGGCCGACAGGGCCCGCCCCGCCAGCGCCTGCGGGAACGCCATGGCCACGGCGGGCTGCGACAGCGACACAAAGGTGCACGACACGCAGAACAGCGCCCAGGCGCCGCCCCCGGCCTGCGGCCCGGCCAGGATGATGCCCAGCAGCACCACCGAGCACAGCGGCAGCCCCCAGGCCATGAGCCGGTCGGCCCCAAAGCCCTTGCGCAGCAGCCAGGGGTTGAGCATGCCCCAGGACCAGAAGGTGCAGAGCATGGACACGTTGATCCAGAACAGCCCGGTGGCGGCCTCCAGCGCGGTGTAGCCCGCCACGCGCTGCATCCACGGCCCGGCCCACAGGGTTTGCATGGCCACCATGCCGCCGTAGCAGAAGAACCCCAGTGGCGCGAGACGCTGGAAGTAGGGGTGGCGCCACACCACGCCATAGCCCTGGGGCACGGCCTCTGCGGCGCTGGCATCTGCCTTCGCCTGCCCCGCCGGGCCCCAGCCCGGCACCCAGAGGGCAATCACGACCATCGACAGCGCAATCAGCACCGCCAGCCCCCAGAACAGCGGGCGCCAGCCCACCAGCGGCAGGGCCCATTGCACCGGCAGCGTGGACGCCACCATGCCCAGCGAGCCGGTCATCAGCATCCACGAGTTGGCGCGCATCTGGGCCACGGGGTCCAGCCAGCGGCGGTAGCCTGTGAGCGGCGCCATCAGGCAGGCACTGACCCCCGCGCCGCACAGCACGCGCCCGGCCAGCAGGCCCGAAAACCCGGTGGCCGCCGAAAACACCAGGCTGCCCACCACGGCCACGCCCAGAAACCCCAGCGCGACCTTTTTGGGCCCGTGGCGGTCCAGCCAGGTGCCCAGTGGCAGCTGCGTGGCCGAAAAGCCCAGGAAGTAGCCCCCGGCCAGCAGCCCCAGGTCACGCGCCTGCAGCGCAAACTCTGCCGCCAGCGTGGGCGCCAGCGTGGCCGTGACGGCCCGCACCAGCGCCGACAGAAAGTAGGCAAACGCAAAGGCCAGGAAAACAATGACGGCCGAGCGCCGCGACAACAGGCCGGACAACACGCCACTCATTGCAGCGCCAGGCCGGCAAAAAACTGCTCAGCCACCTCCGGCCGGGGCTTCTGGCTGTAGACCACCGCGTGGAACAGCCGCACCTCGGGGCCTGCCGCACGCGCAAACCACACGGCCTGCGCCGTGACCGCCGCGCCGTCGGCGCGCTGGCCCTGGGCCACGGTGCGCAGCGACTGCGGCAGCGGCAAGGCGCCGCGCGGTGTGTAGGGGGTGTCGGCCGCCGAAGCGGCCGCCTGTGGGCCCAGGCGCGCCAGCACCGCCGCGCGCCAGTGGGTGAGCGCCGTGCCCACCTGGGCCGGATCGGCCAGCGCCGCGTGCGACACGGCAAAGGTGGCGCCATCGGCATCGCAGCCCACCATGGCCAGCGTCACCGGCGCCCCGGCCAGTTCCACGGTGCGGGTGGCCTGGTCGGGCTTGCAGGGCAGCGTGATGGTGAGGCCCGCCTCGGGCGAGGCCACGGTGCGCCAGTTCAGCGCGGGACTGCAGCCCGCCAGCAGCAGGGCCAGCGCCCCGGTCAATGTCCAATGCATCGGCCCATTATCGACAGAGCGTTGGCAGAGCGGCCCGAACTTTTGCAGCCGGGCCGACTCGACCCCCTGGGCCAGCCCTCCGGCACAATGCCGTGTGGGCCTCAGGGCCTCGTTCTTTCTGGATGGTGAAATCATGGCGATCAAGCATTGGGCAGCAGGTGTGGCGGTGGCAGCGTTTGCGGCCGTGGGCGCGTACGTCTACCTGGACACAGGCCGCGCGGAAGCGCCCGCATCGACCTTTGTGCTGCTGGATGGCACCAGCAAATCCACTGCCGACCTGAAGGGCAAGGTCACCCTGGTGAACTTCTGGGCCACGAGCTGCACCACCTGCGTGGCCGAGATGCCCGAGATCGTCGCCACCTACAACAAATACAACGCCAAGGGATTCGAGACCCTGGCCGTGGCCATGAGCTACGACCCACCCAGCTACGTGGTCAACTTTGCCGAAACGCGCAAGCTGCCTTTCAAGGTGGCCATCGACAACACCGGCGCCGTGGCCAAGGCCTGGGGCGATGTGCGCCTCACGCCCTCGACCTTCATCGTCAACAAGCGCGGCGAGATCGTGAAAACCTACGTGGGCGCGCCCAACTTCCCCGAGCTGCACCAGCTCATCGAGAAGCTGCTGGCAGAGACCTGAGCCACAGCAACTCGAGCAAAAAAACAAAGGCCGATTTCATACGGAATCGGCCTTTTGCGCTTATGAATCAAGCGCTAGTAGCTATCAATTCTGCAAAATTGCGTCCGCAGTTGGCGCTGCCCAGACCAGCGGACGCCGCGCAAGGGCCGCCAAGCCGCGTGGCGGCGCTTCGCCTGCGTGCGCTGGCGCCATCCCCCTTCCCGAATCGCTCAGCGATTCGAGAGAAGGGGGAAGCGGCGCAGCCGCTCAGGGGGTTGGACGCTATTTCGCGCGGTAGTTGTCATGGCAGGCCTTGCAGGTGCCTGCGGCTGCGCCGAATGCGGTCTTGAGGTTGTCGAGGTTGCCCGTCTTGGCAGCGGCGGCCAGCTTGACGGTCTCGGCCTGCAGCTTGTCCGAATGTTCCTTGAACTTGGCCTGCTCGGTCCAGATCTCCGGCAGCGCCTTGGTGGGTGCGCCCTTGTCCGTGCCCGCGCCAAAACCGGCCCAGGGCAGCTTGGCCATTTCGGCCACCACGTCGGCGTTCTCCTGCGCGGCCTTGGCATCAAACGGCACGCGGCCATTGGCCATGGCGCCCAGGCGGCCGAAATGCTGGCCCATCACGAAGAGTGCGCTCTGGCGGTACTTGATGGCGTCCTCGGCCTTGGCAAACTGGGCCGAGGCGGGGGCCGACACGGTCAGCGTGGCGGCAGCAAGGGCAAATGCGGCAAGTGCTTTCATGGGAGATTTCCTTTGTCGTGGGGTGGGCTCCCACCTTGGGGCCCGGTGGCAGTATGCCGCTTTGGGCCTGTTTTCGCATGGCCGGGGCCCTTCCGGCCGCGCGTGGCCTCCTTCACAATGCGCCCATCCTGCCTTTTCCCTCGCCTTTGCTGCCATGACGCCACACACCGTACGCATCTGGGACCTTCCCACCCGCCTCTTCCACTGGGCCCTGGCCGCCTGTGTCATCGGCCTGGTCATCACCGCCAAGGTGGGCGGCAACGCCATGGAGTGGCACTTTCGCCTGGGCTACGCGGTGCTGGCACTGCTGGTGTTCCGGGTGGTCTGGGGGCTGATCGGCGGGCGCTGGTCGCGCTTCTCGGCCTTTTTGTACTCACCCGCCCGGCTCGTGCGCTACCTGCGCGGCAACGCCCACCCCGAGGACAACGCCGGGCACAGCCCGCTGGGGGCGCTGTCGGTGTTTGCGCTGCTGGCCGTGCTGGGCGCGCAGGTGGGCACGGGCCTGCTGAGCGACGACGAAATCGCTTTTGCCGGGCCGCTCACCCGTTTTGTTTCCAACACCGTGGTGGGCCAGGCCACGGGCTACCACAAGGAGATTGGCCAGTACCTCGTGCTCGGCCTGGTCGCCCTGCATGTGCTGGCCGTGCTGTTCTACGTGTTGGTGCGCAAGCACACCCTGGTGCGCCCCATGCTGGGCGGCGACAAGGCCCTGCCCGTGCCCGCCGCGCCCTCGCGCGACGATGCGCTGAGCCGCGCCCTGGCGCTGGTGGTTCTGGCCGGCAGCGCGGGGCTGGCCTGGTGGGTCTCGTCGCTGGCCATGGCGGCGGGGTTCTGACGGGCTCTAAGGACGACCTCGCTACACTGCGGCTTCCATCGTTTTGCCCCCTCGCGTTTTGGACAAGCCTTCCATCACCCTGCGAACCCCCAGCACCCCTGCCGAGCTGGACGCCGTGCGCGACATCTTCCGGGAATACGCCAGCACCCTGGGCGTGGACCTGTGTTTCCAGGGCTTTGACGCCGAACTCGCCCAGCTGCCGGGCGACTACGCCGAGCCCCGCGGCGCCCTGCTGATCGCCGAGGTCGAAGGCGCCGTGGCAGGCTGCTGCGCCCTGCGCCCCCTGGATGCCGCCGACTACCCCAACGCCAGCGAAATGAAGCGCCTGTATGTGCGCAAGGCGTTTCGGGGTTTTGGCCTGGGGCGCGAGCTGGCCGAGGCCATGCTGGACCGCGCAAGGCAGGCGGGCTATGCCTGCGTGCTGCTCGACACCCTCGATGACATGGAATCCGCCCGCGCGCTGTACACCGATCTGGGGTTTGAGGAGATTCCGCCCTACTACCACAACCCCATTGCTGGGGCACATTACCTCAAGGTCGATATTTCTTGAGCTTTTTTGGGCCTTTGCGCCCATCCCATAAGCCCTGATAGCTATCATTTTAATAGTTCACATAGAATCGCAGCGGCCTGGTGCCAAGCATGTCGAGCCTGCACAGGTTCGGGCCGTGGGGCAGCCCCACGGTGTTCTCCTCATACGCGCACATTGGGGCGCGCGAACCAGCCGCCACCGGTGGCAAACAGTTCGCGCCCAACCCGCTGGTTGGTACCAGGCCAACCTCTTTCTGAACGCCGCGCCGTGACGCTGTCGGCCCCCATCCGCGTCCTGGCCAGGGCCTTGGCACTGGCCCTGCTGGCCGATGCAGACAGCCCCGATCGCCGCAGCCTGCGCGCACTGGTGGCCCGGGCCGGGCACTGCCTGGGCCATGCGGCCCCAGAGCCCGGCCCTTCGCCATTGCCCGAGGTGCTGTTGGAGCAACTGCGCCGCCTGTCCACGGTGTCCGCAGCCGAATGGGCCCGGCTGGAGCCCGAAGACCTCGCCACCTGGCTGTGCCGGGGTTTCTGGTGGCGCAAGGCCAGGGTGCGCAACGGCACTGCGTCTTGGCAGTTGCAAGATGGCGGGGACCTGGTTACTGAAGATGACGACATCGGCTTTTGGGACCCGGAGGACAACGACGGCGACGCCCCCTCCGCCACGCCGTGGCACCTGCGGACGGACGCCCAGCTCGCCCAGAGCTTCCGCACCTGGGCGGCAAGCCCCCGCACGGGCAGGCCTTTGCACTGGCTGCTGCGCCCCGGCACGGCAGGTCCAACCCCCGCCTGGATGGGCAGTGCCCCGCAGTGCTCCGTCCCCATGCTGGCCACGGCACAAGATCTGGTCCAGCTGCTGGGCGTTCCCCTGGAGGATCTGCTGTGGCTGGCGCCCGACCATGGCCACTGGCGCGAACCCCAGGGCGGCTATGCCCTGCCCGCATCGCACTACCGCTACCGCCTGCTGCCCAAAACCAGCGGCGGCCTGCGGCTGCTGGAGGCCCCACGCCCACGCCTGGCAACCGCCCAGCGCCGCATTCTGGACCGCCTGCTGGCAGGCATCCCGGTCCACGAGGCCGCGCACGGCTTTGTGCGGGGCCGCAGCGTGGGCAGCCATGTGCAGGTGCACACCCGGCAGGCGGTGGTGGTTCGTTTTGATCTGGCCGATTTTTTCACCCATATCAACGCCACGCGTGTACGGGCGCTGTGGCGCGCGCTGGGGCATAGCCGCCCGGCGGCCGAGCTGCTCACGCGCCTGACCACCACGCGCACGCCTGCGCCTGTCCGCGAGCGCCTGTGGGAAGACAACGCACCGACCTCGGCGCAGACGATTGCGCAGCGCCGCTCCACCCACGCGCGCCTGGCGCAGCTCCATCTGCCCCAAGGGGCACCCACCTCACCCGCTCTGGCCAATCTGTGCGCGTTTGGGCTGGATTTGCGGCTGCATGCACTGGCGCAGCGCTTTGGCGCGCGCTACACACGGTATGCGGATGATCTGGTGTTTTCAGGCCCGCAGGACCTGCAGGGCCAGTTTGGCGCGCTGCGCGCCTGGGTCGGCGCCATCGTGCAGGACGAGGGTTTTGCACTGCGCGGTGACAAAACCCGGCTGATGCCCGCCCACCGGCGCCAATCCGTCACGGGGCTGGTTGTCAATCAGCACCCCAACTACAGCCGGGAGCAGTTCGACATCCTGAAGGCCCGGCTGCATCGGCTGGCGCGCCTGCCCGGGGTGGATGTGGGCGAGCGCGCGCGCCTGGAGGGAGAAATCCACTGGGCCGGCCAGTGGCTGGCACCGACGCGCAGAGAGAAGCTCCTGCGGCTGTTCGGTGCCATCCGATTCACGGACGCGGCTCAGGACAAGGGGTAACTCAGGCCTTCTGGGCTTGCTGCAGCAGCGTGTCCGCGTCGCTGACTTCGAACTTGCCAGGGCCTTCCACGTTGAGTGTGAGCACCTTGCCGTCGCGCACCAGCATCGAGTAACGGTTGCTGCGCAGGCCCAGGCCCTTGCCCGTCAGATCCAGGGTGAGGCCGGTGGCCTTGGCGAAGGTTGCATCGCCGTCGCCCAGCATGCGCACCTTGCCATCGGTCTTCTGGTCGCGCGCCCAGGCGCCCATCACGAAGGCGTCGTTCACGCTCACACACCAGATCTCGTCCACGCCAGCGGCCTTGAACTCGGCGGCCTTTTCAACGTAGCCGGGCACATGCTTGGCCGAGCAGGTGGGGGTAAAGGCGCCCGGCAGTGCAAACAGGGCAATCGTCTTGCCTGCCGTGGCCTTGTCCACCGGCACGGGGTTCGGGCCAATGCTGCAGCCTTCGCCCTCGACTTCGGAATATTCCATCAGGGTGGTTGCAGGCAGGGTGTCACCGACTTTGATCATTGTTATCTCCTTGGAGGTTGGTAGATGGGGGAAGGGGTCAACGGAGGACCCCGGGTGGGCCCGGGAATTTGCCGGGGCCATTCCAGAAAGGCGGCCCACAAAGCAAAACGACCCACATTGTGGGTCGTTTTGAAGGGCCTTGCAGACCGGGGGGTTGCCCCGGGCTTCAATGCAGCACTGCCTGTTACAGCAGACCGGCCTTTTGCACCAAGCGGGTGGCCACCCAGTTCTTGGTCTTGGAGAGCGGACGGCTCTCGGTGATTTCAATCGTGTCGCCCAGCTTGTACTCGTTGTTTTCGTCGTGCGCGTGGTACTTGCTCGACTTGGCAACGATCTTGCCGTAGAGCTCGTGCTTCACACGGCGCTCGATCAGCACGGTCACGGTCTTGTTACGCTTGTCGCTGACCACCTTGCCAACCAAGGTGCGCTTGAGGGATTTTTTAGCTTCCGTCATAGGGGCTCCTTACTTGGCGGCTTGCTTTTCAGCAAGGATGGTCTTGGCACGTGCGATATCACGGCGGGTGGTGCGCAGCGTGTTGGTGTTAGCCAATTGCTGCGTAGCCTTTTGCATGCGCAGGCCGAAGTGGGCCTTTTGCAGCGCCTTGATTTCGGCTTCGATGCCAGCAACGTCTTTTTGGCGCAGTTCAGTAGCTTTGGTCATTTTCATGGTCTCCTGAATTACGCGCCGAGGTGACGGCTGACGAACGTGGTGCGCAGCGGCAGCTTGGCAGCAGCCAGGCGGAACGCTTCGCGGGCCAGTTCTTCGGGCACACCAACGATTTCGAACACGATCTTGCCGGGCTGGATTTCGGCCACGTAGTACTCGGGGTTGCCCTTACCGTTACCCATACGCACTTCTGCGGGCTTGGTAGAGATTGGCTTGTCCGGGAACACGCGGATCCAGATACGGCCGCCACGCTTGACGTGACGGGAAATCGCACGGCGTGCAGCTTCGATCTGGCGGGCCGTCAGACGGCCACGATCGGTGCACTTCAGACCGAAATCACCGAAGGCAACGGAGGCACCCCGCGTTGCGACGCCAGTGTTACGGCCCTTTTGCTCTTTGCGATATTTACGGCGAGCAGGTTGCAGCATCTTTATTCTCCTTTACCGTCCGCTGCTGTAGCGGGCGCGGCGACCTTGCGTACGCGCTTAACGGCGGTGTTATCAGCGCCACCAGCTTCCGCTGGCTTGTCGCTGCCGTCGGCCGGAGCGGTGTTGCCACCGACAGGACGACGTGGGCCACGGCCTGCGCCTGGACGGTCGCCACCTGGGCGGCCATCACGGCGTGGGCCGCGTGGGCGGCGCTCTTCGTCTGGACGAGGCGTTTCCACAGCTGGCAGGTCGTTACGACCCAGCGTGTCACCCTTGTAAACCCAGACCTTGACGCCGATCACACCGTAGGTGGTCTTGGCTTCAGAGGTGCCGTAGTCGATGTCCGCACGCAGCGTGTGAAGTGGCACGCGGCCTTCGCGGTACCACTCGCAGCGAGCGATTTCGATACCGTTCAGACGGCCGGACGACATGATCTTGATGCCCTGGGCACCCAGACGCATGGCGTTCTGCATGGCGCGCTTCATGGCGCGGCGGAACATGATGCGCTTTTCGAGCTGCTGCGTGATGCTGTCGGCGATCAGCTTGGCATCGATTTCAGGCTTGCGCACTTCTTCGATGTTCACTGCGACGGGCACGCCCAGACGCGACGCGAGTTCCTTCTTCAGGTTCTCGATGTCTTCGCCCTTCTTGCCGATCACCACACCAGGACGTGCCGAGTAAATGGTGATGCGGGCGTTCTTGGCGGGGCGCTCGATCAGGATGCGCGACACAGCCGCGTTCTTGAGCTTGGCCTTCAGGTACTCGCGCACCTTGATGTCTTCGGCCAGCATGCCTGCGAAGTCGCGGTTGCTGGCGTACCAACGGCTGGACCAGTTGCGGCTGACCGCAAGGCGGAAGCCGGTAGGATGGATTTTCTGTCCCATAGTCTTCCCGAGCCTTTAGTTGCCAACCGTCACGTACACATGGCACGTGGGCTTGCTGATGCGGTTGCCGCGGCCTTTGGCGCGCGCGGTGAAGCGCTTGAGCGTGGTGCCTTGTTCGACGTAGATGGTCTTGACCTTCAGTTCGTCGATATCAGCGCCATCGTTGTGTTCGGCGTTGGCAATGGCCGACTCCAGAACCTTCTTGACGATGCCAGCAGCTTTTTTCTGCGTGAACGTCAGGATGTTCAGAGCCTGATCCACCTTCTTGCCGCGGATCAGATCGGCGACCAGACGGCCCTTATCGACCGACAGACGGACGCCCCGGAGGACTGCACGTGTTTCAGACATGGTCGTTCCTTACTTCTTCGCTTTTTTGTCAGCGGGGTGACCCTTGAAGGTGCGCGTCAGGGCGAATTCGCCCAGCTTGTGGCCCACCATCTGGTCGGTGACATAGACCGGCACGTGTTGCTTGCCGTTGTGCACGGCAATGGTCAGACCGATGAACTCGGGCAGAACCATGGAGCGACGCGACCAGGTCTTGACTGGTTTCTTGTCCTTGGTGGCAACGGCCTTTTCGACCTTGGCCAGCAAGTGATGGTCAACAAATGGACCCTTTTTGAGAGAGCGAGTCATCTGTTACCCCTTACTTCTTGCGACGCGACACGATCATGATCTGTGTGCGCTTGTTGTTACGGGTGCGATAACCCTTGGTCAGATTGCCCCAAGGATCGACTGCATGGCGGCCTTCGCCGGTGCGGCCTTCGCCACCACCGTGAGGGTGATCCACCGGGTTCATGGCCACGCCGCGAACCGTTGGGCGAATACCCATCCAGCGCTTCACACCGGCCTTGCCCAGTTGGCGCAGGCTGTGTTCTTCGTTGGCCACTTCGCCAATGGTGGCGCGGCATTCGATGTGGATCTTGCGCACTTCACCCGAGCGCATGCGCACTTGGGCGTAGGTGCCTTCGCGGGCCAGCAGGGTTGCCGAAGCACCAGCCGAGCGGGCGATCTGCGCACCGGCACCGGGCTTGAGCTCGATGCAGTGGATGGTCGAACCCACGGGGATGTTGCGGATAGGCAGCGTGTTGCCAGCGCGGATCGGAGCTTCCGAACCGGACAGCAGGGTTGCGCCCACTTCCAGGTTGCGGGGAGCGATGATGTAGCGGCGCTCGCCGTCGGCATAGCACACCAGAGCGATGTGGGCCGTACGGTTCGGGTCGTACTCGATGCGCTCAACCTTGGCTGGAATGCCGTCCTTGTTGCGCTTGAAGTCCACCACACGGTAGTGGTGCTTGTGACCACCACCCTTGTGGCGGGTGGTGATGTGACCGTTGTTGTTGCGACCGGCCTTCTGGAACTGGGGTTCCAGCAGGGGGGCAAACGCTTCACCCTTGTACAGGTGGTCACGCGTGACCTTCACCACAGCACGTTGGCCGGGCGAAGTGGGTTTCATCTTGATAACGGCCATGATTAAGCAGCCTCCCCGGACAGGTTCAGCTCTTGACCTGGCTGCAGCGTGACGTATGCCTTGCGAACATTGTCGCGGCGGCCCACGGTCTTGCCGAAGCGCTTGGTCTTGCCTTTGGTGTTCACCACGGAAACGCCCTTGACCTCCACCTTGAACATCAATTCCACAGCGGCCTTGATTTCTGGCTTGGTAGCGTTCTGCAGCACCTTGAACGTCACAGCATTGGACTTTTCAGCAACCATGGTGGCCTTTTCGGACACGATGGGAGCGACCAGCACTTGCATCAGACGACCTTCGTCAAACTTGAGCGTGCTCATGCGAACATCTCCTTGAGTTTGTCGATTGCGCCCTTGGTGACGAGCACTTTCTTGAATCGGACCAGCGACACGGGATCGGCGTAACGGGGCTCAACAACGAGCACGTTCACCAGATTGCGGGAGGCCAGGTACAGGTTTTCGTCCACTTCGTCGGCAATCACCATCACCGATTGCAGGTTCATCGCCTTGAACTTGTCGGCCAGGACCTTGGTCTTGGGGGAGTCAAGCTTCAGCGAATCGACCACAGCCAGACGGCCTTCGCGGGCCAGCTGCGACAAGATGGCAGACATACCGGCGCGGTACATCTTCTTGTTGATCTTCTGCGTGAAATTTTCGTCAGGCATGTTCGGGAAAATCCGACCACCCCCACGCCACAGCGGCGAGGAAGTCATACCTGCACGTGCGTTACCCGTACCCTTTTGCTTGAAAGGCTTCTTGGTCGAGTGACGGACTTGCTCGCGGTCTTTTTGAGCGCGAGTGCCTTGGCGGGCGTTGGCCTGGTAGGCCACCACGATCTGGTGCACCAGATCTTCGTTGTATTCACGACCGAACACGGTTTCAGGAACATCCAGCTTGGATGCGCCTTGGCCCTGGTCATTCAGGAGTTCGAGCTGCATTAGTTCGCTCCTTTGGAGGCTTTGGCCTTGATGGCGGGACGCACC
>OGCL01000552.1_pt1 | contig 39238 bp, 36 predicted proteins | sample 1570041 | NCBI WGS metagenome assembly OGCL01 (sample SAMN06266162, study PRJEB24511) | hot springs metagenome | isolation source: Hot spring water | place: South Africa: Limpopo | collected 2015-06-22 | reverse complement strand
GACTATGCCGACAAGGCCGGCGCGAGTGAGGCTTATCTCGTGCTTTTCGATCGGCGGCCGAATCTGAGCTGGGAAGAACGCATCTGGCAACGCGATGAACGGGTCGGCGGACGGACGATCGGCGTTTTCGGTGTCTGACGGCCAACCTGCGACAACGCCGTGCCGATGGCACTGACTTTGCAGAATTGCATGACCCTTACCGCCTCGAATGACGTAAAAAATGACTTGCCCAAACTCGCTGCCTTTGCCCGTCTGCCGCGCCTGTGGTGCCGAACTGTCCGACATCTTCGTCGATCTCGGCCTTTCCCCGGTCTCCAATGCTTTCATCAAGCAGGAGGATGCCGTTCGCGGCGAAGTCTTCCTGCCACTGGTCGCGCGCGTCTGCCGTCAGTGCTGGTTGGTGCAGCTCGACCGCGTCGAGCGGCCGGACAGCCTGTTTACCGATGATTACGTCTACTTCTCGTCCTGTTCGACGAGCTGGGTCGAACATGCCCGTCGCTTCGTCGAACAAGTTACAGCCCGCTTTGCTCTCGGTCGCGGCAGTTTCGTCGTCGAAATCGCCGCCAACGATGGCTATCTGCTGCAATGGTTCGTCCAGGCCGGCATTCCCTGTCTGGGCATCGAGCCGACCACCAATACTGCCGCCGCGGCACGGGCGCGCGGTGTGCCAGTGCGCGAGGTCTTCTTCGGCCGCGCCACGGCGGCGGAACTGGCCGGCGAAGGGCGGCGGGCGGATCTGATCATTGGCAACAACGTCCTCGCCCATGTACCCGACCTGCACGACTTCGTCGGCGGCTTGCCGCTGCTGCTTGCCACCGATGGGGTGGTCAGCTTCGAGTTTCCTCATCTGTTGGCGCTCATCCGTGGTGTGCAGTTCGACACCATCTATCACGAGCACTACAGCTATCTGTCGCTCACCGCCTTGCAACCGGTCTTTGCCCGAGCCAAGCTGCGCGTCTTCGACGTCGAACGTTTGCCCACGCATGGTGGCTCGCTGCGCCTTCTTCTTTGTCATGCGACCGCCCGGCATGGCGAAACGTCGGCGGTACGGGCGTTGCTGGCCGAGGAAGCGGCCGCCGGTTTGACCCGCAGCGAAACCTATGCCGCTTTCGGCGAGAAGGTGCGCGAGAGCAAGCGTGCGCTGCTTGAATACCTGATCGCCGCCAAACGCGCCGGTCGCCGCATCGCCGCCTACGGCGCGGCGGCCAAGGGTAATACGTTGCTCAACTACTGCGGCATTCGCACCGACTTCATCGACTGTGTCGCCGACGCCAATCCGACCAAGCAGGGCCGTCTATTGCCCGGCACGCGCATTCCAGTCGTCGCGCCGGAAGAAATCTTCCGCCTGCGGCCTGACGATCTCCTGATCCTGCCCTGGAATCTGCGCGACGAGATCGTCGAACAGATGGCGGGCATTCGCGCCTGGGGCGGACGCTTCGTGCTACCGGTTCCGCGTGTGGCGCTGCTGCCGTAGCGGCGGGTGGGGCATGTATAATGCTCGGCTTGCCTGTCTGCGAGACAAGCAAAATCCACACACCCGGCGCCGGCAAACGGTGGGGGCAAGGCCATCGCCGCCGTGTTCGCTGGCACGATTGGGTGCTCTGTCAACGCGACGGAGCGTCGGCCGGGTGGCGGTTTCAACCCAATACGGAGAAGTCGAACATGAGCACCACCATGCGCCAGATGCTGGAAGCCGGCGTGCATTTCGGGCATCAGACCCGTTTCTGGAATCCGAGGATGGCCCCGTACATCTTCGGCCATCGCAACAAGATCCACATCATCAACCTCGAGAAAACGTTGGTCAAGTACAACGAGGCGATGGGCTTCGTGCGCAAACTTGTGGCGCAAAAAGGCACGATCCTTTTCGTCGGTACCAAGCGTCAGGCGCGCGAGATCATCGCCGAGGAAGCGCAGCGCTGTGGTATGCCCTACGTCGATGAGCGCTGGCTAGGCGGCATGCTGACCAACTTCAAGACCGTCAAGCAGTCGATCAAGCGGCTGAAGGACATGGAACAGATGGCGCAGGAAGGCGGTTTCGAGCGTCTGCCGAAGAAGGAGGCCCTGATGGTCGGCCGCGAACTGCTCAAGCTGCAGAAGAGCATCGGCGGCATCAAGGACATGGGGGGGCTGCCCGACGCGCTGTTCGTCATCGATGTCGGCTACCACAAGATCGCCGTCAGCGAGGCCAACAAGCTCGGCATCCCGGTGGTTGGTGTCGTCGATACCAATCACTCGCCGGAAGGGATCGATTACCTGATTCCGGGCAATGACGATTCCTCGCGTGCCATTCGCCTCTACGCCCGCGGTGCGGCCGACGCCGTGCTCGAAGGGCGCAGTCAGTCGATCAACGAAATCGTGCAGCAGCTGGCCGGCGACGACGAATTCGTCGAGGTCGAGGAAGAAGCAGTCGCCGCCTGATCGACGCGATGGCCACGGCAATACGTCCGTAGCCTGTTGCCGGAATACTGGTGACGGATGGTCCTGGTGGTCGATGCGGTCGTTTGTCGCCCAGGTAGCCATCGAGCCGGCCGGTCGTCCCGGGGGAGTTGCACTGGGCGAGCGCCTGCGCTGCAGGCCCCCTGGGCCGGCAGTGCTTCGCATGCAATGAAAACACTGAAGAAAGCCGCGAGCGGGAGGAAACAGGAGGTGCACGCAGTGCAGCGACCGTAGCCTATCAATTGGATAGGCGAGGGAGCGAGCGGCGCGCAACGCCGCCCTAGCGCCCGCGCAGCATTCAGTGTTTCCCAATCCGAGTGAACTGAATCTGGAGCAAGAATATGGCGGAAATCACCGCAAGCATGGTCAAGGAATTGCGCGAGAAGACCGACGCGCCGATGATGGAATGCAAGAAGGCGCTCACCGAGGCCGGTGGCGACATGGCCAAGGCTGAGGAGATCCTGCGCGTCAAGCTGGGCAACAAGGCCAGCAAGGCGGCGACCCGGGTGGCTGCCGAGGGCGTGGTCGGCATGTCGCTGTCGACCGATGACAAGATCGGCGCGATGGTCGAACTGAACTCCGAAACCGACTTCGTCGCCAAGAACGACGAATTCATCGCTCTGGCCAAAGGCTGCGCCGATCTGGTGATGACGCAGAATCCGGCCGACGTTGCGGCGCTGTCAGCGTTGCCGATGGGCGAGGGCACGGTCGAGACGACGCGCGCCGCGCTGGTCGGCAAGATCGGCGAGAACATGACCGTTCGGCGCTTCGTGCGCATCGAGGCGCAGGGCAGGCTGGCTTCCTACGTTCATGGCGGTGCGAAGATCGGCGTGCTGGTCGACGTCGAGGGGGGTGACGAAGCGCTGGGCAAGGACCTGGCGATGCACATCGCCGCCTCGAAGCCGAAGGCGCTCGACGCCAGCGGTGTGCCCACCGAGCTGCTCGAAACCGAGCGTCGGATCGCCATCGAAAAGGCGCGTGAAGCCGGCAAACCGGAAGCGATGCTGGAGAAGATCGCCGAAGGCACGGTGCAGAAGTATCTGAAGGATGTGACGCTGCTCGGTCAGGTGTTTGTCAAGGCCGAGGACGGCAAGCAGACCATCGAGCAGTTGCTGAAGGCAAAGGGCGCCAAGGTTCACGGTTTCGCCCTTTTCGTCGTCGGCGAAGGTATCGAAAAGAAGCAGAGCGATTTTGCCGCCGAAGTCGCTGCCCAGGCGGCGGCAGCGAAGAAGGCGGGCTGAAACCGTTCGCATCACGACCATCGATCACCGAGGCGGAGCGCTGGCAGCGGCTTGCCGCCCAGGTGAGCGTTTTATGTCGACGGAGGGATGGATGCCGGCCTACAAGCGCATCTTGCTCAAGCTTTCAGGCGAAGCCCTGATGGGCGATGACGCCTTTGGCATCAATCGTGAGACGCTGTGGCGTATCGTCAATGAGATCAAGTCGGTCACCGAGCTCGGTGTCGAGGTCGGCATCGTCATCGGCGGCGGCAACATCTTTCGTGGCATGGCCGGCGCGTCGATCGGCATGGATCGCGCCACGGCCGATTACATGGGCATGCTGGCGACGGTGATGAACGCGATGGCGCTTGCCGATGCGATGCGTCAGGCCAATCTGCCGGCGCGCGTGCAGTCGGCGCTCGGTATCGAACAGGTCGTCGAACCGTACATCCGCGGCAAAGCCATTCGCTATCTCGAAGAAGGCAAGGTGGTGATCTTCGGCGGCGGTACCGGCAACCCCTTCTTCACCACCGATACCGCCGCCGCGCTGCGCGGTTCGGAGATCGCTGCCGAGATCGTGCTCAAGGCGACCAAGGTCGATGGCATTTATACCGCCGATCCGAAGAAGGACCCTGCGGCGACACGCTTTGCGCGCATCAGCTTCGAGGAGGCCATCGCCCGCCACCTCAAGGTCATGGATGCGACGGCCTTCGCGCTTTGCCGCGACCAGAAACTGCCGATCAACGTGTTTTCGATCTTCAAGCCGGGCGCACTCAGGCGCATCGTCACCGGCGAGGACGAAGGCACTTTGGTGCATTGTTGATGTCCTGAACCCAACCCAAGGAATCCGTTGGCCTGGATTCCTCGCCACGAGGGCAGAACACTCGGGGCGCCGCTGGGGCACCGCTTCGTTTTTGTGAGAGTCGAGCAATGATTGCTGAGCTGAAGAAATCTACCGAACAGAAGATGCAGAAGAGCCTGGAGGCGCTGAAGGTCGATTTGGGCAAGGTACGCACCGGCCGCGCCCACACCGGCCTGCTCGACCATGTCCAGGTCGAGTACTACGGTTCGCTCGTGCCGATCGCCCAGGTGGCGAACATCACGCTGCTCGATGCGCGCACCATCGGCGTGCAGCCGTGGGAAAAGAACATGATGAACAAGGTCGAGAAGGCGATCCGCGATGCCGATCTCGGCCTCAATCCGGCGACGCAGGGCGACGTGATTCGTGTGCCGATGCCGCCGCTGACCGAGGAACGGCGCAAGGAACTGATCAAGGTGGTGCGCCACGAGGGTGAGAACGCCAAGGTGGCGCTGCGCAATCTGCGTCGTGACGCCATCGCCCACCTAAAAGAAGCGATGAAGAAGAAGGAAATCTCCGAGGACGACGAGCGGCGCGCCGCGGACGACATCCAGAAGCTCACCGATCGCTATGTCGCCGAGGTCGATAAGGCGCTGGCGGACAAGGAAAAAGAGTTGATGACGGTGTAAGCGCGGTGAATACGCTCCTGAACAGTTCGACACTCGCCGTGCCGGAGGTGGGCGAGATGCCCCGTCATGTCGCAGTGATCATGGACGGCAATGGCCGTTGGGCGCGCAAGCGTTTCCTGCCGCGTGTTGCCGGCCACAAGCGCGGCGTCGAGCGTGTGCGCGACCTGGTCGAGGCTTGTCTTGCGCGCGACATCCGCTGGCTGACGTTATTTGCCTTCAGTTCCGAGAACTGGCGACGTCCGGCCGAAGAGGTGGCGTTTTTGATGCGCCTTTTCCTCGCCGCGCTGCAACGCGAGGTTGGACGTCTGCACGAGGCGGGCGTGCGTCTGCGTGTCATCGGCGATCTCGCCGCCTTCGACGTACGGCTGCGCGCGGCCATCGAGGCCGGCGAGACGCTGACTGCCGGCAACGACAGACTCAACCTGACCATCGCCGCCAACTATGGCGGGCGCTGGGATCTTCTGCAGGCGATGAACCGGCTGGCGCGCGAACGGCCCGAAACCGTCGGTCATGCCGATGAAACCGATCTGGCGCCTTATCTCGCCTTGGCCGAAGCGCCCGAGCCGGATCTATTCATCCGTACCGGCGGCGAGCAACGTATCAGCAACTTCCTCATCTGGCAGCTGGCTTATACCGAGTTGTATTTCACGGACACCTACTGGCCCGATTTCGATGCCGGGGCTTTTGATGCCGCCATCGTCTCCTATCGCCAGCGCGAGCGCCGCTTCGGGCGCACCAGCGAACAGCTGCGCGCCGCGCGCGAGCCGAGCATTCCGCTGCCTACCGATGCCTCGTCCGTCCAGTCGTGCAATGTCTGAATAAGAACGGAATGGTCCATGGGGGCAAGCTCCATGCCGACGATCTCCGGCGGAGGGATCGATGCTTAGAGCGCGGCTATTGACCGCGCTGGTGCTGCTCGCCGGTCTGCTGCTGGTCCTTTTCACCTTTTCGCCGACGCAGGCGCGCATCGCCTTCGCGTTGCTCATGGCGTTGGCCGCCTGGGAATGGGCCGGCCTGATGCGTCAGGACCGTTCGGCGCGCGTTCTCTACGCCGCTTTCGTGCTGTTCGCCTGCTGGCAACTGCATGCCGCCGGCGCCGCGCTGACCGGGCTGACTTTGACGCTCGGCGTGTTCTTCTGGCTGCTGGTGGCGCCGATCTGGCTGCGCCTGGGCTGGCGCATGCGCGGCAACGACATGGTCGGCTATGGACTCGGGCTGGTGCTCACCTTGGCCTGCTGGAGCGCGATGGCGCTGCTTTTCGCGCGCGGACCCGGGGTGCTGTTGGCGGCGATGGCCGTCGTCTGGGTCGCCGACAGCGCCGCCTATTTCGTCGGTCGTGCCTTTGGCCGGCGCAAGCTGGCGCCGGCGATCAGTCCAGGCAAGACCTGGGAAGGCGTCTGGGGCGCGCTGGCCGGTGTGCTGTTCTATGCGCTTCTGTTGGTCCCCTTCGCACCGCTGCCGCCGATCGCTCTAATCGTTCTGGCCCTGCTGTTGGCGGTGTTGTCCATCGTCGGCGACTTGTTCGAGTCGCTGCTCAAACGGCAAGCGGAGATCAAGGACAGCGGCAGCCTGCTGCCCGGTCATGGCGGTGTGCTCGATCGCATCGACGGCCAACTCGCCGCGTTGCCGGTGGCGGCCTGGGTGCTGGGGCGCTGGGCGGCATGAAACGCATCACCGTTCTCGGTGCCACCGGCTCGATCGGCCAAAGCACGCTCGACGTCGTCGCCCGTCACCCTGACCGTTTCTCGCTTTGGGCCTTGACTGGCCAGCGACGCATTGCCGAACTGGCGGCACAGTGCCGCCGGCATCGGCCGCGTTATGCCGTGGTCGGCAGCGAGGCCGATGCCGCATCGCTGCGTAGCCTGCTCGACGATGCTCCGACCGAGGTGCTCTTCGGCGAGCGGGCGCTGTGCCTGGTCGCCTCTGCAGCCGAAGTCGATATCGTCATGGCGGCCATCGTCGGCGCTGCCGGTCTGCAGCCGGCGCTGGCCGCGGCGCGCGCCGGCAAGCGCGTGCTGCTCGCCAACAAGGAAGCGCTGGTCATGGCCGGCGAAGTGTTCATGGGCGAAGTGAAGCGCGGCGGCGCGCTGCTGCTGCCGATCGACAGTGAGCACAACGCCGTTTTCCAGTCCCTGCCGCCGGCGTTTGGCGGCGAGTTCGACGACAAGGGTGTGCTCGGCCTGCTGCTTACCGCCTCCGGCGGACCCTTCCGCTGCACGCCGCGCGAACAGCTCGTCGACGTCACGCCGGAGCAGGCCTGCGCCCACCCGAACTGGTCGATGGGGCGCAAGATCTCGGTCGATTCGGCGACGATGATGAACAAGGGCCTCGAGGTCATCGAGGCCCACTGGCTGTTTGGCGCCGCGCCCGAACGCATCGAGGTGGTCGTGCATCCGCAGAGCGTCATCCATTCGCTGGTGCACTATGCCGACGGCTCGGTGCTGGCCCAGCTCGGCAATCCGGACATGCGCACGCCGATCGCCCATGCCCTGGCCTGGCCGGAGCGTGTCGATGCCGGCGTTGCGCGCCTCGATCTGGCGGCCATCGCCCGCCTCGACTTCGAGCGGCCGGACTTCGTGCGTTTCCCCTGCCTGCGCCTGGCGTACGAGGCGCTGCGCGTTGGCGCCGGCGCTCCGGCGGTGCTCAATGCGGCCAACGAAATCGCCGTCGAAGCCTTCCTCGAACGACGCCTGCCGTTTCTGGCGATCAGCGAGATCGTCGAGGAGACTTTGAACCGGCTCGGCGCGCCGACGGTCGACAGCCTGGAAGCCGTGCTGGCCGCCGACGCTGCTGCCCGACGTGTAGCAGGCGCCCTGGTTGCCCGGCACTGACCCAATGGCCCCACGCCGCCTCGTCGCAGTTTCCTACCACGCATCGATCACATGACCGCCTCCGGTTTTCTTTGGTATCTCGGCGCTTTCGCGTTGGCGCTGGGCCTGCTCATCGTCGTGCATGAGTTCGGCCATTTCATCGTCGCACGCGCCTTCGGCGTCAAGGTGCTGCGCTTTTCGGTCGGTTTTGGCCGACCGCTGCTCTCGCGTCGTTGGGGACGCGACGGTACCGAGTGGTGTCTGGCCGTCTTCCCGCTCGGTGGCTACGTTAAAATGCTCGACGAGCGCGAAGGCCCGGTGGCACCCGAGGAGGCGCATCGCGCCTTCAACCGTCAGAGCGTCGGCCGGCGTTCGGCCATCGTCGCCGCCGGGCCATTGGCCAATCTACTGCTGGCCATCGTCGTTTATTGGATCGTCTTCCTGCAGGGGGTCGATGAACTGCGGCCGCGCCTCGCCGAACCGCCGGCCGGTACGCCGGCCGCAGATGCCGGTTTGCGCGACGGGGATGAGGTGCGTTCGCTCGCCGGTCGCGCCATCGCAAGCTGGCAGGAACTGCGCTGGGAGTCGTTGCGTGCCCTGCTCGACGGTCGGCCGCTGGCGCTCGAGGTCGTCTCGCCGCAGCGTGAGACGCGGTTCGTGCTCATCGATGGTCCGGGGCTGCAGCGGCAGGAAGTCGATGCCGAAGTGATGGTCCGGCTCGGACTTTTGCCCTGGCGGCCAAACCTGCCGGCGGTCATCGGTCGCGTGCAGCCGGCTTCGCCGGCCGAGGCAGCCGGATTGCGCGTCGGTGATCGCATCGAGGCCATCGACGGCGTGAAGATGGCCCACTGGAGCGAGGCGGCACGGACCATCCGGCAGGCGCCGGATCGGCCGTTGACCTTCCTCATCGAACGGGATGGGGCGTGGCGCACGATCGTCGTTTCAGTGGCGGCGGTACAGGAGGGGGGGCAGACCATCGGCCGCATCGGCATCGGCGTACGCGACGATCCGCAGGCGCGCGCCGAGATGTTCGTGCGCCTGCATTACGGGCCGCTCACTGCGCTCGCCAAGGCCGTCGCGCAGACCTGGGATACCTCGATCCTGACGCTGCGCATGATCGGCCGCATGCTGATCGGCGAGGCGTCGCTGAAGAATGTCTCCGGTCCGGTGACCATTGCCGACTATGCCGGACAGTCGGCCCATCTGGGAATGAGCCATTACCTGCGCTTCATCGCCCTGATCAGCATCAGTCTCGGTGTACTCAACCTGTTGCCCATCCCGATTCTGGACGGCGGGCACTTGATGTATTATTTGCTCGAAATGGTCAAAGGGAAGCCGTTGCCGGACCGCTTCCTGGAAGTCGGGCAGCAGATCGGGCTTGCGCTGCTGGTGTTGCTGATGGCCCTGGCTTTTTATAACGACATTCAACGCCTCGTCTCTGGCTAGTCTCGATTCTCCCATGCACAAGAACCTGATCGCCGGCCTTCTCGGCGTGCTGCTTACGTCGGCGGCGGCGGCCTTTGAGCCGTTCATCGTCAAGGATATCCGTGTCGAAGGCATTCAACGTACCGAAGCCGGCACGGTCTTCTCGTACCTGCCGGTCAAGGTTGGCGATACCTTCAGCGAGGACCGCGCCGCTGAGGCGATCAAGGCGCTGTTCGATACCGGCTTCTTCAAGGATGTGCGCCTCGAGATCGAGGGTGATGTGCTGGTCGTCGCGCTCGACGAGCGCCCGGCGATTGCTGCGGTCGATTTCGCCGGCGTCAAGGAATTCGACAAGGAGCAGCTCAGGCGCGGCCTGCGCGATGTCGGGCTGGCCGAGTCGCGCATCTTCGACCGCGCGCTCGTAGACAAGGCCGAGCAGGAGCTCAAGCGCCAGTATCTGGCACGCGGCTACTATGGTGCCCAAATCACCACCACCATCACCCCGCTCGAACGCAACCGAGTCGGCATCAACTTCACGGTCAGCGAAGGCAGCGTGGCGCGCATCGCCGAGATCAACATCGTCGGCGCACAGGCGTTCAAGGAAAAGGAATTGCTCGAGCTGTTCGCGCTCAGCCCGAGCACGTGGATGAGCTGGTATACGAAGAGCGACCAGTACTCGCGCCAGAAACTGGCCGGCGATCTCGAGGCGCTGCGCTCGCATTATCTCGATCGCGGCTATCTCGATTTCGCCATCGAATCGACGCAGGTGTCGATCACGCCCGACCGGCAGAAGATCTACATTTCGGTCAACATCAGCGAAGGCGAACGCTACAGCGTCACCGCGGTGCGGCTGGCCGGCGAACTGACCTTGCCCGAAGACGAGCTGGTCAAGCTGGTGCAACTGCGGCCGGGCGACATCTTCTCGCGCGCGAAGATCAACCAGAGCACCAAGGCCATCGCCGATCGCCTCGGCAACGAAGGCTATGCCTTCGCCAACGTCAATGCCGCGCCGGAAGTCGATAAGGAAAAGCGGACGGTCGCGTTTACCCTGTTCGTCGATCCGGGCCGGCGGGTGAGCGTGCGGCGCATCAACATCGCCGGCAATACGCGCACGCGCGACGAAGTCATCCGGCGCGAGATGCGCCAGATGGAAGCCGCCTGGTACGACGGCGAGAAGATCAACCGTTCACGCCAGCGCATCGACAAGCTGGGCTATTTCAGCGAGGTGACGGTCGAGACGCCGCCGGTGGTCGGCACCACCGACCAGGTCGATGTCAATGTCAGTGTGAAAGAAAAGCCGACCGGCAGCCTGATGCTCGGTGCCGGCTTTTCGAGCAGTGAAAAACTGGTGTTCTCCGGCTCGATCGAACAGCAAAACCTGTTCGGTTCTGGCAAGCACCTCGGTCTGACGCTGAACAGCGGCAAGATCAACAAGACGTACGCCATCTCCTTTACCGACCCCTACCACACGGCGGATGGCATCAGCCGCGGTTTCGACATCTACAAGCGCAACGTCGATACCACCTCGCTGGCCATCGCCCAGTATGGCACCTCGTCGCTCGGCGGCGGCGTGCGCTATGGCCTGCCGGTGAGCGAGGAGAATTTCATCAATCTCGGGCTGGCGGTCGACCGCACCACGCTCAAGCCGACCGAGTCGACGCCACGACGCTATCTCGATTACATCCGCGACGAGGGCGAACGCTTTTCGTCCGTTCTGGCGACGCTCGGTTGGGCGCGCGACACCCTCGATTCGCGCATCTATCCGATGAAAGGTTCGATCGCGCGCGTCTCCGGCGAGGTGGCCATGCCGGGCGGTTCGCTGCGTTACTACCGTGCCAACGTGCAGTGGCAGCAGTTTTTCCCGCTCAAGCGCGATATGGCGCTGATGATCAACGGCGAATTTGGCTATGGCGATGGCTATGGCGGCAAGAGCCTGCCCTTCTTCAAAAACTACTACGCCGGTGGCGTCAATTCGGTGCGCGGCTACCGCGCCGGCTCGCTTGGACCGATCGATACGCTCACCACCGACCGTCTGGGTGGCAACCGGCGCGCGGTGGCCAATGCCGAAGTGCTCTTCCCGATGCCGGGTATGGGCCAGGATAAATCGATGCGCCTGGGCGTATTCTTCGATGCCGGCCAGGTCTGGGGTAGCGGCGGCAAGGTTTCGCTGCGCGATCTGCGTTATAGCGCCGGTGTTTCCTTTACCTGGACCTCGCCGGTCGGTCCGCTCAAGTTCAGCATCGGCCAACCGCTCAACCGCAAGGCCGAGGACAAGGTCGAGCGCCTCCAGTTCCAGCTCGGCACCGTTTTCTGAGGAAGCACCATGAAACCCGTTTTCCGTCCCATCGTTCTCAGCAGCTTGCTGGCCGCATCGGCTCTGTTCGGCCCGGCATCGTCCTGGGCGCAGAACGAGCCGCCGAAGATCGGCTATGTCAATGGCCAAAAGGTGATCAACGATTCGCCGCAGGCCGCCAAGGCCAAGAAGCGGCTGGAAAGGGAATTCGAAAAACGCGACCAGGAATTGCAGCAGATGGCCAAGCGTCTGCAGTCCCTGCAGGATGCGCTGGAGAAGAACGCGCTCACCATGGCGGAGTCGGAGCGGCGCAACAAGGAGCGCGAATTCAACGACCTCAACCGTGATTTCCAGCGCAAGCAGCGCGAGTTCCGCGAGGATCTCAACCTGCGCCAGAACGAGGAGATGGCGGCGATTTTCGAACGCGCCAACAAGGTGATCAAGCAGATCGCCGAGAGCGAGAAGTTCGATCTCATCGTGCAGGAAGCGGTGTACTGGAGCCCGCGTATCGACATCACCGACAAGGTGATCAAAGCGCTGGCGGACATGGAAAAGAACGGCAAATAAGCATGGCCAGCGTAACGGCCCAGCCCTGTCGGGTCGTAACGCTCGGCGAGATCGTCGAACGTTTCGGTGGCCAATTGCGTGGCGATGCCGGCCGGGTCGTCGATGGCTTGGCTACGCTCGCCAACGCCGTACCGACCGGACTGACTTTCCTCGCCAACCCGAAATACCGGCATCAGCTGACCAGCACGCGTGCGGCGGCGGTCATCCTGTCGCCCGAATTCGCCGCCGACTGCCCGGTGGCGGCGATCCTCACCGATCAGCCCTATCTTTACTACGCCCGCGTCGCCGCCTGGCTGGTTCCGCCGCCGCCGGTCGAGGCCGGCATCCATGCTTCGGCGGTGGTGGCCTCGCCCGTGCCGGCAAGCGTCTGCGTCGGGCCGCAGGTGGTGATCGGCCGCAACGTGCGCCTGGGCGAAAACGTCGTCATCGGCGCCGGCTGCGTGCTCGGCGATGGCGTCGAGATCGGCGACGACAGCCGCCTCTATGCCAGGGTCACCGTCTATCACGGCTGTCGCCTGGGCCGGCGGGTCATCGTCCATGCCGGCGCGGTGATCGGCAGCGACGGATTCGGTCTGGCGCGCGAGCACGATGGCCGTTGGCAGAAGATTCCGCAGATCGGGGCGGTACGCATTGGCGACGATGTCGAGATCGGCGCCAACACCACCATCGACCGCGGCGCGCTCGAGGATACGGTGATCGAAGAGGGCGTCAAGCTCGACAACCAGATCCAGGTGGCGCACAACGTGGTCATTGGCGCGCACAGCGCGATTGCCGGTTGTGTCGGTATCGCCGGCAGCGCGCGCATCGGCAAGCGCTGCACGATCGGCGGTGCGGCGGTCATCCTCGGCCATCTCAGCCTGGCCGACGACGTGCATGTCTCGGCCGGAACGCTCATCGGCAAGTCGATCGCGCGACCGGGAACCTACACCGGTACGGTGCCCTTCCTCGTACATGGCAACTGGCTGAGGAACTTTGCCCATCTGCGCGGCCTGTCCGCGCTGGCCGATAGAATACGCGCCCTCGAAACCCGCCTGGACGATCTAGCCGGCAGCGCTGCCTCGTCCACTCCCACGGAGCACTCATGACCTCGCTGGACATCCACCAGATTCTCGACTGCCTGCCGCACCGCTACCCGATCCTGCTCGTCGACCGCGTGCTGGAACTGGTTCCGGGCGAGCGCATTCAGGCGCTCAAAAATGTCAGCGTCAACGAACCTTTCTTTCCTGGTCACTATCCGCATCATCCGGTGATGCCGGGTGTGCTGATCGTCGAAGCGCTGGCGCAGGCGGCGGCCATCCTCTCCTTCAAGTCGATGGGGGATGCCCCGGACGAGGGTTCGGTCTACTACTTCGCCGGCATCGATGGCGCGCGCTTCAAGAGGCCGGTGACACCCGGCGATCAGCTCATCCTCGATGTGTCCATCCTCACCCAACGGCGCGGCGTGTGGAAATACGCCGCCACGGCCAGCATCGACGGTCAGAAGGCAGCCGAGGCGGAGCTGATGTGTACCGTCCGTCGCATCGAATGACGGCCATTCATCCGACGGCCATCGTCGACGCTGCCGCCCAGCTGGGTACGGAAGTCACCATCGGCCCCTATGCGGTGATCGGTGCCGGCGTCGAGATCGGCGACCGCTGCCAGATCGGCGCGCACACGGTCATCGAAGGGCCGACCACGCTCGGTCCCGACAACCGCGTCTATCCGTTCTGCTCGCTCGGCATGACGCCGCAGGACAAGAAATACCGTGGCGAACCGACGCGGCTGGAGATCGGCGCGCGCAATACCATCCGCGAGTTCTGCACCTTCAACCGCGGCACGGTGCAGGACGCTGGCGTCACCCGCCTTGGCGACGACAATTGGATCATGGCCTATGTTCATCTGGCGCATGACTGTCAGGTCGGCAATCAGACCATTTTCGCCAACAATGCCCAGCTCGCCGGCCATGTGCAGGTGGGCGACTGGGCGATTCTCGGCGGCTTCACGGCCGTGCATCAGTATGTGCGTATCGGTGCGCACAGCATGACCGCGCTGGGCACGATTTTGCTCCAGGATCTACCGCCCTATGTCATGGCCGCCGGCAATCCGGCGGCGGCGCGTTCGATCAATGCCGAAGGACTGAAGCGGCGCGGCTTCGCTGCCGAAGCCATTGCCGCCATCCGGCAAGCCTACAAGACGCTCTACCGTCAGGGGTTGACGCTCGAAGCAGCGCGGGCGCAGATCGCCGCCGCGGCCCAAGCCGGGCATGAGGCCGAGCTGATGCCGCTCGTCGCCTTCCTTGCCGCGGAAGGTCGGGGCATCGTGCGCTGAGGCAGGCATGATCGAGGCTGCGAAAGTCAGCCGCGTCAGGGCGGCGTCATCATGAACGGGACGGACGGCAACGGCCCCCTCATCGCGCTGGTGGCGGGCGAGGCCTCCGGCGATCTGCTCGGCGCGCATCTGATCGCCGCGCTCAAGCGCGAGCTGCCGGCGGCGCGTTTCGTCGGCATCGCCGGGCCGAAGATGCAGCGCGAAGGTTGCCAGGCCTGGTGGATGGCCGAAGAGCTGGCGGTGCGTGGTTATGTCGAAGTGTTGCGCCATTACTGGCGCATCAGCGGCATCCGGCGCCGGCTGCTCGGTCGCCTGATTGCCGAAAAGCCGGCGGTGTTCATCGGTATCGACGCGCCGGATTTCAATCTCTGGCTCGAAGCCCGCCTCAAGCGTGCCGGCATTCCGGTCATCCATTACGTCAGCCCCTCGGTTTGGGCCTGGCGTGGCGGGCGGGTGCGTCAGATCGCCAAGGCCGTCGATCGCGTGCTGGCGCTGTTTCCGTTCGAGCCGGCGATCTACGAAAAGAGCGGCGTGCCGGTAACTTATGTCGGCCACCCGCTCGCTGATCTGATCCCGCTGGAGAGCGACCGCTATGCAGCGCGCGAGCGGCTTGGTCTACCGCCCGATATCCCCATCGTCGCGCTCCTGCCTGGCTCGCGCATCTCGGAGCTGGCCGAAATGGCCGAGCTGTTCGTTGCCACCGGTTTGCGCCTGCGCGAGCGTTTCCCGGCCATGCAATTCCTCGTGCCGCTCGTCTCGCGTGAAACGCGCCAGCATTTCGAAACGGCGCTGTGGCAGCTCGGCGCTCAGGATCAGCCGTTCCGCCTGCTCTTCGGCCATGCTCGTGAGGCGCTATCCTGTGCCGATGGCGCCTTGGTGGCCAGCGGTACGGCCACCCTCGAGGCGGCACTGACCAAGACGCCGATGGTCATCGCCTACCGCATGGCGCCGTTTTCCTGGCGGCTGATGCGGCGCATGCGCTACCAGCCCTGGGTTGGCCTGCCGAATATCCTCGCCGGCCGCTTCATCGTGCCGGAATTCCTGCAGGACGAGGCCACCGCCGTCAATATCGCTCAAGCCCTGGGCAATCTACTGCTCGACGCCGAAGTCTGTCGCCGGCAGCGCAACGCCTATCTCGACATCCACCGCCAGTTGCAGCAAAACACTGCCGAGAAGGCGGCGCAAGCCGTGCTCGCCTACCTGCGATGAGTGAAGTGCGCTTGCTCCTCTGTGGCGTCGACGAGGCTGGGCGCGGGCCGCTCGCCGGGCCGGTCTTTGCCGCCGCGGTCGTGCTCGCACCGGCGCAGCCTATCATTGGTCTGACCGACTCGAAGCGGTTGAGCGCAGCGCGGCGCGAAGCGCTGGCCGAAGAGATTCGCGCGCACGCGCTGGGTTGGGCTGTCGCCGAGGCGAGCGTCGAAGAGATCGACCGCCTGAACATTCTGCAGGCCAGCCTGTTGGCCATGCAGCGCGCGGTTGCCGCCGTCGGTTGCGCTTACGACGAGGTTTGGGTCGATGGCCACCGCGCGCCGGCTCTGGCCAAACCGGTGCGCGCCATCGTGCGCGGCGACGAGAGCGTGCCGGCCATCTCGGCCGCCTCGATCCTGGCCAAGGTGGCACGCGATGCTGAGATGCTGCGCCTGCACGCGCAGTGGCCGCAATATAGCTTCGACCGCCACAAAGGCTATGGCACGGCGGCACACTTGACGGCGCTGGCCCGGCACGGGCCGGCTCCCTGCCATCGCCGCTCGTTCGCGCCGGTGCGGCGACTGCTGGCGCGCGCCGACGACGGCCGAGGAAAAGCTGAATAAATTGCTGTCAGGGCGCTTCGGGGGCGTTGCGCGGCGCCTGCCTCCTCGCCGATCCTCTTGGTCGGCCACGGTCGCTGCTCGATGCGCGCCTCCTGCTTTCTCTCGCGCGCGGGCTTCTTCAATGTTTTCTCCAGCGATCATCCCCAGCGTGCGCGGCAGCCACAGCGACAGCGCCGGCCAGTAGGTGACGACGAGCAGGAAGGCGAGCATGGTGAGCAGCCAAGGGCCAACGGCGCGTGTCGTTTCGGTCAGGCCGACCTTGCCGATGCCGCTGGCAACGTAGAGATTGAGGCCGACCGGTGACGATGATGCCGAAATGGATCGGGTCGATGCCGAGCTGGGTAGCGATGGGAAAGAGGATGGGCGCGGTGATGAGGATGATCGACGACGGTTCGATGAAGTTGCCCATCCACAGCAGCAGGATGTTGACGGCGAGCAAGAAGCCCAGCGGGCCGATGCCCGATTCGAGCAGCCATTGGGCGATGCTTTGTGGGATCTGCTCGCTGGTGAGGATGAACGAGAACAGCACGGCGTTGGTGATGATGTAGAGCAGCATCGCGCTCATGTTCGCCGAGTTGAGTTGCGCAGCACTTTCGGCACATCGCGCAGCGTCAGGTCGCGATAGACGAAGACGGCCGACAGCCCCAGACTGCCGCGCAGATGGCCGACCATCGCCGTGGCGAAATCGATCATGCGTCGCGCGACACCGCCGTGGGTGAGGAAGTTGCCGGCCAAGATGAAGAACGGGATGGCCATGATCTCGAACTTCTCGATGCCGGTGAATAGCTTGATCGCCACCGATTCGAGCGGCACCTGCGTGACGGCGAAGAGAAAGAGCAGTACGGTCAGGCCGAGCGCGATCGACACCGGCATGCCGGTGCGCATCAGGCCGGCGAGCAGGCCGAAGACGATGAAGCGGCCGCGTGTTCTGGCCGGCAGGCGGTGGATCAGCACATCGACGCCAACGTGGATACCGGTTAACACGCCATAGGCGGCGCCGAACTTGGCCATCCAGACGAACAGGATGATGGTCAGCTCCTGCGCCCAGCCGAAATCGAGCGTCAGCAGCCAGTCCTGCAGGCCAGGGATGGCGACGCCGGCGAGATAGCGGTGCGCGACGGCGGCAAAGACGAGCAGCGTCGCGCCGCCCATTCAATTAGTAGCGTCACCAGTAGTTCTTCGAGATGGTCGAGCCAGCGCAAGCGCATGATGACGCTCCTTGTCGCCGTGTCGGTTGGGCTGACTTTCAGGTCGGCCGGCGGGGAACGGCGCAATGACACGGTGCGCTCATCGCTTCACGCGCCGCCGCCCGAACCGGCATGGATCTGCGTCTTGCCGGCGCGGCGCACCAGTTCGAGCTTTTCGTCGTTTTCGACTTTGGCGATCTGGTTGGCGTAGCGCGTCGCCTGTTCCATCGCCTGTTCGAGCTGGGCGCGCACGTCGGCCGGCAGGCCGTCCCAGAATTTCTTGTTCACGATCACCGCGTAGCCGAGATAGCCGTGTTCGGTGAGGGTCAGGTGCTTCTGCACTTCGTGCATCGTCTGCGTGTAGAGGTTGGAGATCGGGTTTTCGGTGCCATCGACGACGCCGGTCTGCAGCGCCTGATAGACCTCGGAGAAGGCCATCACCTGCGGGATCGCGCTGAGCGCGCGCATCTGCTCTACGAGCAGGATGCGCATCTTCTTGCCTTTGAGGTCTTCCGGCTTGCGGATCGGTGTGTAGGCGGAGAAGGATTTGAAACCGTTGTCCCAGTAGGCCAGTCCCTTGATGCCGCGGGGTTCGAGCTTGTCGAGCAGCTGGCGGCCGACCGGGCCGAGCGTCACCGTGCGCAGCGCCTCATAGCCATCGAAGATATAGGGCAGGTCGAAGACTTCGAATTCCTTGGCGCCGATCGGGCCGAACTTGGCCAGCGACGGGGCCAGCATCTGCACCGCGCCGAGCTGCAGCGCCTCCATCTCTTCCTTGTTCTTTGTAGAGCGTGCTGTCCGGATAGACCTCGACCTTGACGCGGCCTTTCGTCAGCTCCTCGGCTTTGGTTTTGAAGAATTCGGCGGCTTTGCCCTCGGGTGTATCGACGGCGACGACATGGCTGAACTTGATGACGATGGGCTGTTATGCCCAGGCGCTGGCAGCCGCGAACAGACCGAGGGCGAGCAGGGTGATACGGCGCATGGCAGGTCTCCTTCTGAGTGGTGGTGAAATCGTCGTCGTAACCATTTGACCGGCTGCTTCGCTCAGGGGGCCATCAGCCGCTCGATGCCGCCCATGTAGGGTGACAGTACGCTGGGGACGAGGACGCTGCCATCGGCCTGCTGGAAGTTTTCCAGGATGGCGACCAGCGTGCGGCCGACCGCGAGCCCGGACCCATTGAGCGTATGCACCAGTTCCGGCTTGTTCTTTTCGTTGCGGAAGCGCGCCTGCAGGCGGCGGGCCTGGAAGGCTTCGAAATTCGAGCAGGAAGAAATCTCGCGGTAGGTATTCTGCGCCGGCAGCCACACTTCGAGGTCATAAGTCTTCGCCGCGGAAAAGCCGAGGTCGCCGGTGCACAGCGCCACCTTGCGGTATGGCAGTTCGAGCTTTTGCAGGATTGCCTCGGCATGACCGGTCAGCTCTTCGAGCGCCGGCCAGGATTGCGTTGGCTGGACGATCTGCACCAGCTCGACCTTGTCGAACTGGTGCTGGCGGATCATGCCGCGCGTGTCCTTGCCGTGGCTACCGGCCTCGGAACGGAAACAGGGCGTGTGGCAGACGAACTTTAGCGGCAAGGCTTCGGCCGGCAGGATTTCGTCGCGCACGATGTTGGTCACCGGCACTTCGGCGGTCGGGATCAGATACAGGTCCGTCTCGCCGTGGGGCACGCGGAAGAGGTCTGCGGCGAATTTCGGCAACTGACCGGTGCCGAACAGGCTGTCGGCATTGACGAGATAAGGCGCATAGATTTCGGTATAGCCATGCTCGCGCACATGCACATCGAGCATGAACTGGGCGAGTGCGCGATGCAGGCGGGCGATGTCGCCACGCAAGAGCGCGAAGCGGGCGCCGGAAATCTTCGCCGCGCTGCCAAAATCCAGCCCAAGTGGTGCGCCGAGGTCGACGTGGTCACGCGGCGGGAAATCGAAGTGGCGCGGCTCGCCCCAGCGTGCAATCTCGACGTTGTCTTCGGCGTCCTTGCCGATGGGTACGCTCGCGTGCGGCAGATTGGGGATGACTTCGATGAAGGCGCGGTAACGCGCCTGCAAGGCGGCGAGCGCCGTTTCGTTGGCCGTCAGTCGTTCGCCGATGCCGGCCACTTCGGCCAGAACGGCCGAGGCATCCTTGCCTTGGCTCTTGAGCATGCCTACCTGTTTCGATAGGCTGTTGCGCTGCGCCTGCAGCTGCTGGGTGCGCGTTTGTAATTCCTTGCGTTCGGCTTCGAGGGCGGTGAAGGCGGCGAGATCGAGCGTCACGCCGCGCGTGGCGAGTTGAGCGGCAATCGCGGTGGCGTCATTGCGGAGGAGCTGGATGTCGAGCATGGGGGACCTGAGGAGGGCGTTCTGGGCCGGCGCGGGCGCAGCGACCGAAGTGACACATTATAGGAGGAGGCTGACTGCTGGCGGCGGCTGATGGCCTGCGTCAATCGCCGTCGGACGACGACCGGTGTGCCGACTTCCGGTCGCCATCGGCGCTGGCCTCGCGATCGAGGGCGCGCAGATGGGCGAGCTTTTCGCCGATCTTCTGTTCCAGACCGCGCGGCGTCGGCCGATACCATGACGGTGGCGTTACCCCGGAGGGGAAATAATTTTCGCCGGCGGCATAGGCTTCCGCTTCGTCGTGGGCGTAACGGTATTCCTTGCCATAGCCAAGCTCGCGCATCAGGCGAGTCGGTGCGTTGCGCAGATGCTCGGGCACCGGCCGCGAGCCATCTTCGGCGACGAAGCGGCGCGCAGCTTTGTAAGCGACGTAGACGGCATTCGATTTGGCGGCCACGGCAAGATAGACGATCGCTTCGGCGAGCGCCAGTTCGCCTTCCGGCGAGCCGAGCCGTTCATAGGCTTCGGCGGCATCGAGCGCCAGACGCAGCGCGCGCGGGTCGGCGAGGCCGATGTCTTCGCTCGCCATGCGGATCAGGCGGCGGGCGATGTAACGCGGATCGGCGCCGCCATCGAGCATGCGGCTGAACCAGTAGAGCGCCGCGTCCGGACTCGAGCCGCGCACCGCCTTGTGCAGCGCCGAGATCTGGTCGTAGAAGGCGTCGCCGCCCTTGTCGAAACGGCGCAGGTCGGCGGCCAGCGCTTCGGCGAGAAAGTCAGCCCCGATGACACGGCGCCCCTGGGTCCGCGCGGCGGTGTGCAGTGCCTCCAGCGCGTTGTAAAGCCGGCGGGCATCGCCATCGGCATGGCGCAGCAGGCGGGCGCGCGCTTCGTCGTCGAACTGTAGTTCCGGCATGGCGCGGGCGCAGGCCCGCCCGAACAGTTCGCCGAGCTCCTCTTCGGTCAGGGGCTGCAGCACATAGACCGCCGCGCGCGAGAGCAGCGCCGCATTGACTTCGAACGACGGATTCTCGGTCGTCGCGCCGATGAAGGTGATCAGGCCGCTTTCGACATGTGGCAGGAAGGCGTCCTGCTGCGCCTTGTTGAAGCGATGCACTTCATCGACGAAGAGCAGCGTGCGCCGGCCTTGCGCGGCATTCAGACGCGCCTGATCGATCGCGGCGCGGATGTCCTTGACGCCGGAGAAGACGGCCGAGAGGGCGATGAAATCGGCGGCGAAGGCGTCGGCCATCAGCCGTGCCAGCGTCGTTTTGCCGACGCCGGGCGGCCCCCAGAGGATCATCGAATGCGGCGTGCCGGCAGCGAAGGCCAGTGCCAGCGGCTTGCCTGCGCCGAGCAGATGCGTCTGGCCGACGACTTCGCCGATGCGTCGTGGCCGCATCAGTTCGGCGAGCGGCGCATGCGCCGAGGAGGTTGCCGCGCCTCGTGGCGCGGCGTCGAACAACCCGGCAGATCCGCTCATGTCCGATCCATCAGTTGCACACGCCGCGCACCTCGGTCAAGTCGGTCTTGCCGGCAAGAGCCTTTTCGATTCCATCCTGTTTCAGTGTGTACACGCCTTGGGCAATCGATGCCGCAAGCAGTTCGGTCGCCGGCGCGCGCGTGCGCACCAGATGGCGGATTTCCTGTGTGGCGACGAGCACTTCGAAGATCGGCATGCGGCCCTTGTAGCCCTTGCCGTTGCAGTGGTCGCAGCCACGGCCTTGCCAGAGCACGAGCTTGCCGCTGTCGGCGAAACGCTTTCCCCAATCGCTGAGGATGCGGTCGCGGTCGGCAGCCGAGGGATTGCGTTGCAGGCCGGAGAAATAGAATTCGGCGGCCAGATCGTTCGCTTCCTCCGTGTCAAGCGCCCGCTTTTGCTTGCACTGCGGGCAGATACGGCGCGTCAGGCGCTGGGCGATGATGCCGACCAGCGCATCGGAGAAGTTGAACGGATCGATTCCCAGGTCGAGCATGCGCGCCACGGTCTCGGCGGCGGTGTTGGTATGCAAGGTCGAGAGCACGAGGTGGCCGGTCATCGACGCTTCGAGCGCGGTGCGCGCCGTCTCCTCGTCGCGCATTTCGCCGACCATGATCACGTCCGGATCGGCGCGCAGGAAGGCGCACAACGCGGTGGCGAAGGTCAGGCCGATCTTGCTATTGACCTGCATCTGGTTGATGTTGCGCTGCACGATTTCGACCGGATCCTCGACCGTCCAGATCTTGCGGTCCGGGGTATTCAGCTCTTTCAGCACCGAATGCAATGTCGTCGTCTTGCCGCTGCCGGTCGGGCCGCAGACCAGGATCAGCCCGTAGGGGCGGGCGATCATCTGGCGGAAGACCTTGATGTCGCGCTCGTTCAGGCCGATGTCGGCGATCGGCAGTGGCTCGCCGCTGGCCAAGATGCGGATGACGAAGTTTTCGATGTTGCGTATCGCCGGCAACACCGCGACGCGCAGATCGAGACGCTCCTTGCCCTGACGGGCGAACGAAATCTTGCCGTCCTGCGGCCGGCGCTTTTCGGTGATGTCGAGGTTGGCGATGATTTTGATGCGCGAGACGACGGCGTCGTGGTAGGCGGCCGGATATTCGGAATACTGCTCCAGCGTGCCGTCGCGGCGGAAACGGATCTGTACCGACGACGCTCCCGGAAAGCGCTCGATATGGATGTCCGAGGCGCCAGATTCGGCCGCATCGAGGATCATTTTATTGACCAAGCCGACGACCGTGGCGTCCTCGGTGGAGATGGTCGGCCCCTTCGCTTCCTCTTCCTCGGCACTGGCGCCCGTTATTGGTGCCAATGCCTTCTGCGCCAGATCGCGGAAGGCTTCGTCCGCTTCCTTGGCGTTGCGCGCCTGACCGTAGTCGGCCAGGCGGGCGGTGATCTGGTTGCGCGAAGCCATGACCAGTTCGATGGTGCGGTTGGTCAGGAAGGTAAATATTCGCGGTCACCGAACACGAAGGGGTTTTCGACGGCGAGAAAGAGCACATTGCCGATCATCGCCACCGGCACGACGCGCTTCAGGCGCGCGACATCGACCGGCACTTTCTTCATCGTCTCGGCAGCGATGTTCATCTTGCGCAGATTGACGAGCGGAATGCCGTTTTGCAGGCAGAGCGCGCGCGTCACATCCTCGTCGGTGACCACGCCCATTTCGATCAGATATTTGCCGAGCGGCTCTTTCTTGCCGCCCTTCAGATGGGCGTTGAGCGCAGCGGCGAGCTGCTTTTCCTCCAGCCGGCAGGCCGATTTGAGGATTTCGAGCAGCTTGCGCCTATCGCGCGGCGGCGCTGCTTCGCCCTGCCGCCGTTTCTCGACGATCTGCTGGAACTGGCTGATCTCGTCGAGCATCGGCCAGCGCGACAGCCCTTCGGCGGCATCAGCGACCGAGATCGGCTCAGCTTTTTTTTTTCGCCCGTCTCCTCGCTCTTGGTCGCTTCCCCGGCAGGGTTGGGCCGGCCGAAGGCGGTGATCGGCGGCGGTGTGCTGGCGCCGAGCCGATAAAAGCTGCGCCGCTCACTGGCGCCGCCGGCCTTGCCCTGCCCCTTGTCGCGATCTACGGTGGCCGCGGCATCGAAGACCATGGTCGAGAAGGGATCGTTGGCGTTGAAGCTCAGTGCCGGAAAAAGTGTCTCGTGAACCTCTTTCAACATCATCAGGTCTGACATCACCGGCAGCGAGAAACCCTGGCGATCCGGCCGGTCGGCGAGCATCAGGCCATCGAGGAAGTCGATGCACTGGCGCGTACCCCAGACGCTTTCGATGTTGTCCATCAGTCGTGGGTGCCTTTCGGCCAGCGCATAGCAGAAGTGGTCCGGCATGCTGGCGAAGGCCTTGCACACCTTGGGGTAGCTTTCGATCAGCCGGGGATCGAGGCTGGCGATCTCTTCTGGGTTTTCCATGTCATTCACCTCTCACGAAGACGAAGGGCAGCCCCGCGTTTTCTTGCCCGTGAAGGGCAGAACGAGCGCAGCGAGTTCTTCGGTGTAAGCTCACAGCACATAGCGCGACAGATCATCATTGCGCGCCAGATCGGCCAGCCGCGCATCGACATAGGCGGCGTCGATCTTCACTACTCGCTCGCTGCCCACTGCGCCGGCGTGAAACGACAGTTCTTCGAGCAATTTCTCCATCACCGTGTATAGCCGGCGTGCGCCGATGTTCTCGGTGCGCTCATTGACCTCGAAAGCGATTTCGGCCAGCCGGCGGATGCCGTCGTCTTCGAAACGCAGCGTCACGTCTTCGGTGGCGAGCAGCGCCTGATACTGGCGCGTCAGGCAGGCATCGGTGGCGGTGAGAATGCGCTCGAAATCCTCTACCGACAGCGAATCGAGTTCGACGCGGATCGGGAAACGACCCTGCAGTTCCGGGATCAGGTCGGAGGGCTTGGCGAGGTGAAAGGCGCCGCTGGCGATGAACAGGATGTGGTCGGTCTTGATCATGCCGTATTTCGTCGATACCGTCGTGCCTTCGACCAGCGGCAGCAGGTCGCGCTGCACGCCCTGGCGCGAGACATCGGCGCCATGTGTCTCGCCGCGCGTGGCGACCTTGTCGATTTCGTCGATGAAGACGATGCCGTTCTGTTCGACCTTGTGCAGCGCCTCGAGCTTCACTTCCTCGTCGTTGATCAGGCGCGCCGCCTCTTCGTCGGTCAGCACGCGCAGCGCTTCGCGAATCTTCATGCGCCGCGTCTTGCGCCGGCCGCCGCCGAGGTTCTGCAGCATGCCCTGGATCTGGCTGGTCAGCTCTTCCATGCCTGGCGGCGCAAAGATTTCCATCTGCGTCCCGGTGGCGGTGACCTCGACGTCGATTTCCTTGTCATCGAGCTGGCCTTCGCGCAGTTTCTTGCGGAATTTCTGCCTAGTACCGCCGTCCTCGTGCGGTTGACTTTCGCCGAAGCCGCGCGCCGGCGGCAGCAGGATGTCGAGGATGCGGTCCTCGGCGGCATCGAGGGCGCGGTCGCGCACCGCCTTCATCGCCGCCTCGCGCGCGTTTTTGATCGCCACCTCGCACAGATCGCGCACGATGGTATCCACGTCTCGGCCGACATAGCCGACTTCGGTGAACTTGGTCGCTTCGACCTTGATGAACGGCGCTTGCGCCAGACGGGCGAGCCGGCGGGCGATCTCGGTCTTGCCGACGCCGGTCGGGCCGATCATCAGGATGTTCTTCGGTGTGATTTCGGCGCGCAGCGGCTCGGCGACCTGCGCCCGCCGCCAGCGGTTGCGCAGCGCGATGGCCACGGCGCGCTTGGCGCGCGCCTGGCCGACGATGTGTTTGTCGAGTTCCGAGACGATCTCGGCCGGGGTCATCTCGCTCATAGTTCTTCGATGGTGTGGTTCTGGTTGGTGTAAATGCACAGATCGCCGGCGATGGTCAGCGCGCGCTTGACGATCTCGGTGGGCGTCAGTTCGGTATTTTCGAGCAGCGCGCGCGCCGCGGCCTGGGCGTAGGCGCCGCCGCTGCCGATGGCGACGATACCGTGTTCCGGTTCGAGCACATCGCCCGCGCCGGTGACGATCAGCGAGTGATCCTGGTCGGCGACGGCAAGCATCGCCTCGAGCCGGCGCAGCATGCGGTCGGTGCGCCAGTCCTTGGCCAGTTCGACGGCTGAGCGCAGCAGGTTGCCCTGGTGTTTGTCCAGCTTGGCTTCGAAACGCTCGAAAAGTGTGAACGCATCGGCCGTGCCGCCGGCGAAACCGGCCAGGATCCGGCCGTCGTGCAGGCGGCGCACCTTGCGCGCGCCGGCTTTGACGACGATGTGGCCCAGCGTCACCTGACCGTCACCGCCCAATGCCACCGACCGGCCGCGCCGCGCCGAGACGATGGTCGTGCCGTGAAACGATTCCATGAATGCTCCTAACGCTTACGCAGCTCGATGCGCGCCTTGCGCCCAATGCCGATCACGTCCCACAGCGCGGCGAGCAGGGGGCTGGTGCCTTTAAAGACCACCCGTTTGCCGCTGCCATGCAGTCGATCGATGACGTTCAGCAACTGGCCGGCACTGACGAAGTCCATGCGCTGCAGGCGGCTGACGTCGACCGGCACTTCGTCCTTGTCCGCGGCCCATTGCGTCAGGCCGTCGAAAGTCTCCGGCCGGGCATCGAGGATCACGCCCTCGAGCGCGCAACCATCGACGACGGGCGGCGCGGGTTCGGCGGCCGTCACTTTGGTCTTGGCCGGGGTGGCCAGAGGCACCCAGGACGGTGGCGAGACCTCGAAGGTGATGGCGTAGTTGATGGCCATCTCCTCGAACGACTCCTGATTGCCGGCATGCTGATACAGTTCGAGCAACAGCTGCCAGACCGGTTCATCGGCGGCCTTGCCGACCTCGATGCGTTTGACAAGCACTTGGGCCAGCTTGTCGGCACCGCCGAGTGTGCACTCGCGCTTCATGCGCCGCAGTTTGCCCAGGGCATCGAAGAGCAGCGCGCAGCCGGTGCTGTCGGCATCCTGGATACGGGATAGCTCGATGCGCACCTGCTGGTATTTCTCGGCGAGCTGCAACAATTGTTTCAGCGGGCCTTCGACACGCGCACTGAGCGTGCCGGAAAGCGCCACCTGCGAGCGGCCGCCCGCGACGGTGACCGCCTCGCTGCCGTTGTCGCCGACCCAGGCCGGCGGGGATTTCTCGAAGCGCGCCGCATAGTCGAGCGCCAGAGCTTCGAAACGCCCGCGTTCGCCGATCAGCTGCAGCAACTCGAAAAGCATCGCCCAGGCGCGCTCGGCCTCATCGCCGAGATCTTCGCTGCCGATGGCCTCCGCCAGTATGGCCGCCGCTTCCCGGTCCTGTCCGCCGGAATGCAGCATGGCGATCTGCTCGATGAGCGGATGGATGCGCGCTCCGGTGGCTTCGTCCTGAACCGCCGATTCGGTGACGGTGATGCCGTCGAGCGCGCCGGGTTTGGTGAAATCGAGGTCGAAATCGTCGTCACTCGGCGCAGCCGCAGCCACGGTGATTCCCCGGGCCGGGCCACCCGCAGCCACATTGGATTTTTTTGCTGGCGATAAGGCCAAGATCGTTCGCTCGCATGAGGAAGAAGACGATGACACGACGGTGAGACCTTCGGTCAGCGAGGGATCACTGCGACCCGCAAGTATAACGACATGATTGCCGACGCGGCGCGCCGGACAGCGGCGGAAAGCGCCCACTGTTGCTGCCATGACGGCGCTCGGGTTTTCTACATCGTTTGCCGACGCTTCATTGGATGGCCGGAACGAGACTGTCGCTCGCCCCGTCGCCGTGTCCGCCGGGCTGACTTTCGGTGGCAGGTCGCCGCATCACCAGCAGCTGGCGCGCTCAGCCGCTGTTGCGCAGTCCGGCAGCGATACCGTTGATCGTCAGATGGATGGCGCGGCGCACGCGCTCGTCGTGTTCGCCGGCCCGCCAGCGGCGCAGCAACTCGATCTGTAGATGATTGATCGGATCGAGATAGGGAAAGCGGTTGCGGATCGAGCGTTTGAGCAGCGGATTGCCATCGAGCAGTTCGTTCTGGCCGGTGATGGCCAGCAGCGCGTCGACGGTGCGCTGCCATTCGGTGGTGATGACTGGAACGATGGCGGCGCGCAGTGCGGCATCGGTCACCAGTTCGGCATAGCGCTCGAAGATGGCCAGGTCGCTCTTGGCCAGCACCATGTCCATGTTCGACAGCAGGGTGCGGAAAAAGCCCCACTCGCAATACATCTCGCGCAGGCGCGACAGGCCGGTTTCGCCGTGACGATCACACCAGTTGGCCACCGCCGAGCCGAAACCATACCAGCCAGGCAGCATCAGCCGGCACTGCGACCAGGAGAACACCCAGGGAATGGCGCGCAGCGCACCGATGTCGGTGGTTTTGCTACGCGAGGCCGGCCGCGAACCGATGTTCAGTTCGGCGATCTCGCCGATCACCGTCGCTTGCCAGAAGAAGCGCTCGAAACCCGGGGTCTCGTAGACCAGCGCACGATAGGCCGTGTAGGCCGACGCCGACAGTTCGGCTATCGTTTCCAGGCAATGCGGGCGCGGGTCGTCGTGATCGCGCGGCAGCAAGGTCGCTTCGAGCGTCGCGGCGGCGAGGATTTCGAGGTTGCGCCGGCCGAGTTCGGGATGACCGTATTTGGAGGCGATCACCTCGCCCTGTTCGGTGATGCGGATGCGGCCTTGCACCGCGCCGGCCGGCTGGGCGATGATCGCCTGATAGCTCGGACCGCCGCCGCGACCGACCGTGCCGCCCCGGCCGTGGAACAGGCGCATCTTGATGCCATGACGGGCAAAGACGTCGGTCAGCTCGCGCTCGGCACGGTACAGCGACCAGTTCGAGGTGAGAAAGCCGCCGTCCTTGTTACTGTCCGAATAGCCGAGCATTACTTCCTGCAGCAGGCCGCGGCTTTCGAGCAGGCGGCGATAGGCCGGCAGGGCGAGCAGCCGATCCATGGTCGCGGCGCAGCGTTCCAGATCGATGATGGTCTCGAACAGCGGCACGATGTTGACGTGCAGCATCCCCTCGCGCGGCAGCAGCAGTCCGGCCTCCTTGAGCAGCAGCGCTACTTCGAGGATGTCCGAGATGCCTTCGGTCTTGGAGATGATGACGTTGGCGATGGCTTCGCGACCGTAGCGCAACTGGCACTCGCGTGCGGCGTGGAAGATGGCCAGTTCGCCAGCCGTCTCCTCGCCGTAAGCGAAATACGGCGAAGCGAGCAGACGTGGGGTGGCCAATTCGTTGAGCAACAGCGCGATACGCCCTTCCTCATTGCGTCCGGCATAATCGGTGCCTGGCCGTGCGGTTTCGAACAGCTCATGGACGGTGCGCTGATGGACATCGGAGTTCTGGCGCAGATCGAGGGGGGCCAGATGGAAACCGAACACCGATAGCGCCCGCCGCAAGCGGCGCAAGCGTCCTTGGGCGAGTGTCGCACAACCGAGGTGGCGCAAGGCACGGTCGAGGATGTCGAGCTCATCGGCGAATTCTTTGGCGTCGCGGTAGCGCGGCGCCTCGCCCACAGGCTTGGGAATGCCCTCGGTCAGATCGAGTGCCGACGCCGTGGCATACAGCCGGGCGTAGATGCCGGCGATGGCGCGCCGATAGGGTTCGTCGTCGTGATGCGGATTGCGATCGGGGGAACGCGCGGCCAGTTGGCGCAAATCGTCATCGACGTCGATGAGCAGGGTTGACAGCGACAGACTGCCCCCCAGGCGGTTGAGCTGATCGAAATAAAAGCTGAAGGCGCGCCGGCTCTGCGCCTGCAGGGCCCGTTGCGCCACTTCGGCGGTGACATAGGGATTGCCATCGCGGTCGCCGCCGATCCACGAGCCGGGGCGCAGGAAGGAGGGCAGCGTACGCCGGCCCCAGTGCGGCAGCCGCTCGACGAGCACGTCTTCGATGCGGTCGAGCAGGCGGGGCAGCTGGCGCAGGAAGGTGATGTCGTAGTACGACAGGGCATTGCTCACCTCGTCCATCACCGACAGTTTGACCAGGCGCAGCATGCGCGTTTGCCACAGCGTCAGCACGGCGCGGCGGATCGAGGTGAGCGTCTCGGCATCCTCTTCCGGAGTGAGCCGCATGCGGTCGCGCTTGTCGAGCAGTTCGGCGATCATGCGCTGGCAATCGAGGATGCTTTTGCGCTGCACCTCGGTCGGATGGGCGGTGAGCACCGGACTGACCTGGCACTGGTCGAAAAACGCGGCCAGCCGCTCTTCGTCGATGCCGCAGGCCAGCGCCCGCTCGAGTGCGTAAATGAAATCGCCCTCGCGCGGTTTCGAACCGCTCAACTGATGGGCGCGGTTGCGGCGCAGATGGTGCTGATCTTCGGCGATGTTGGACAAGTGAGCGAAATAACTGAAAGCGCGCACCACCAGCGCCGCCTGCGGATGCGACAGCCCCAGGAGCAGGGCGCGCAGTTCCTCGCGTGCCGCAGCGCGCGCGCCGGCATCCTCGTCACGATGAAAGCGGATCGACAGTAGGCGGATACGCTCGACGAGCGCGAAGACGTCCTCGCCCTCCTGCTCGCGCAGCGTATCACCGAGGATGCGCCCGAGCAGGCGGATGTCCTCGCGCAATGGCCTGTCCTTCTCATCGTCCGCTACGGCGGGCGCGGCTTCGTGAATCACCATTTTCCCTTCCTGTAAAGAAACCCACCCCGAAGAACTTCGCTGCGCTCGTTCCTCCCCTCGAGGGGCGAGAAACACTCGGGGCGGCCCTTCGTGTTTCTCCTGAACCCACCCCGAAGAACTTCGCTGCGCTCGTTCCTCCCCTCGAGGGGCGAGAAACACTCGGGGCGGCCCTTATTTCTGGGCGAGCGCGGTGGCGATGCCGCGCTCGACGTGCATGCCATAAAAATCGCTGCCGCCCTGGAAACCGACCAGTGCTTCGCTCAACGGCTCGCCTGTGGGAGACAGGAACATCACCGTCGGCACCAGCCGGACGCGCTGGCTGCGAGCATAGGCCTGATGCGTGGTCTTGCGTCCGGCGAAGTCGATGAGCGCGGTTTTGCGGTCGTCGTCGATCTGGCGCACGATGACCCTGTCGTCGGTGGTCAGCGCCGCAAGCGCCGTCTGGCGCGCCCGGTCGCACCAGGGACAGCCGGCGCGGCTGAAGAGCACGACGAGCACCCGGTTGCCGGCGCGCGCCGCCTGGCCATCGGCGGCCAGGTCCTGCCCCGATGGCAGATCGGCGGCCGCCCAGGCGGAGAAAGGCAGCCAGAGCAGCCATGCTAGAATCGTCCACTGCTCATATGGGGAACGCGCTTCGCCCGCTTTGTCGCCCGCTTTGTGCGCTCCGTCCGCTGTTTCGTTCGTTCCGCGGTCCACCGGTGCCGGTCGGCGCAGCAGCGACCACCGTGGCTGCGGCCACCAAGGGCTCACCGACGCTTCCCTAACGCTTCGTCCATTACCGCCCTTTGCGTGGCATCGTGGAAACATCCTTGAATTCTCCCCTGCATTCCCAAACCTGCCCGCCGGCCCGCATCGTCATCGCCACGCGCGAATCGCGTCTGGCCCTATGGCAGGCCGAACACATCCGCAGCCTCCTGCAACAATTATACCCGGCAATGCAGGTCGACCTGCTCGGCATGACGACGCGCGGTGATCAGATTCTCGATCGGCCGCTGGCCCAGGTCGGTGGCAAGGGGTTGTTCGTCAAGGAACTCGAAACGGCGTTGCTCGATGGTCGAGCCGATCTGGCCGTGCACTCGATGAAGGACGTGCCAATGGAACTGGCGCCGCCCTTCTGCTTGACCGCCATCGGTCGGCGTGCATCTCCCTTCGATGCCTTCGTCTCGCCGCGCCATGCCAGCCTCGACGCGCTGCCGCCGGGCGCCGTCGTCGGCACCTCCAGCCTGCGCCGCGAGGCCCAGCTGCGTGCGCTGTATCCCTATCTGGCGGTCAGCCCTTTGCGTGGCAACCTCGATACCCGGCTGCGCAAGCTCGACGAGGGCCAGTTCGATGCCATCATCCTCGCTGCCGCCGGTCTCGAGCGCCTTGGGCTGGGCGAGCGCATCCGCGCCGTCCTGTCGGCCGAGACCAGCCTGCCGGCGGTCGGTCAGGGTGCGCTCGGCATCGAGATCCGCGCCGACCGCGCCGATCTGGCCGCTTTGCTGGCACCGCTCGACGATCCGGTCACGGCGGCCTGCGTGCGCGCCGAACGTGCCGTGGCGCACGCACTGGCCGGCAGTTGCGAAGTGCCGCTGGCCGCTTATGCCGAACCGGACGCTGGCCGGCTGTGGCTGCGCGCGCTGGTGGCCTTGCCCGATGGCACGCGCATCGCACGTGCCGAAGCTTGGGGCGAGATGGTCGCGCCGGAATCGCTCGGGACTGCGGTGGCCGAGGCGCTGCGCTGGGAGGGCGCCGATGAGATCCTGGCCGCACTCGCCGCCGTTGGCGCCACATGAACGCCGCACTGCCGCTGGCCGGCCGTCACATCGTCGTCACCCGGCCGAAATCGCAGGCGGCCCACCTGGCCGAAGCGGTGCAGGCCGCCGGCGCGACGCCGGTTCTTTTCCCCGTGCTGGCCATCGAGGCGCTGGCCGACGAGACACCGCTGCTCGAACTGGCCAGCCGTCTTGACGATTACGATCTGGCCTGTTTCGTCAGCCCGAACGCGGTCGAGCATGCCTTGCGCCCCATTCTCGCCCGGCGCCGCTGGCCGGCGCCGCTGCGTGTCGCCTGCATCGGCAAGAGCAGCGAGCAGGCGCTGGCCGCTTTGGGCATCCACAACGTCATTGCGCCGCAAGGGCGCTTCGATTCCGAAGCCTTGCTCGAATTGCCGGAACTGGCTGACATGCGCGGCCGGCGGGTGATCATCCTTCGTGGCGACGGTGGTCGCGAGCTGCTCGGCGAGACGCTGGCGGCGCGCGGGGCGTGCGTCGATTACTTAAGCTGCTACCGGCGCAGTGTGCCGGCGAGCGATCCGGCGCCGCTTTACCGGCTCTGGCAGGAAGGCCGCTGCGATGCGCTGACGGTGACCAGCAGCGAGGGCTTGCGCAATCTGCTCACCCTGATCGGCAAGATCGGCGAAGCCTGGCTGCGCCGGACACCGACCTTCGTGCCGCATGCGCGCATCGCCGAGCAGGCGCGTGCGCTCGGTTTGCAGAGCATCATTCTCACCGCGCCGGCCGACGATGGTCTGCTCGCCGGCCTGATCGAGTATTTCCGTGACCGCCCAGCTGCCGCCCGATGAGCCGCCGGCGGCATCGGCGGCTGCGTCGCCGGCAGCCGTAGCCGGCAGGGTCACCCCGCGCCTGGCGCGCTGGGCGTTGGCGCTGGCCGTGCTGGCCGCGATCGCCGCCGTCGTGCTGTGGCTCGATGGCCGGCAGCGTATCGTCTCGGTGCAGGAAGAGCTGGCCCGCCGTCTGGCGGCGAGCGAGCGCAGCGGTCAGGAGATGAGGGCCCGTCAGGCCCGGGATGAAGAAGCGCGCGAGACGCTGCTTTCCCGGCTCGACCGTCTCGAGGAGCGCATCGACGAGTGGCAGGGGCAGCAACTGGCGCTTGAAGCGATGATCCAGGAACTGGCGCAAGGTCGCGAGGACCGGCTGTTGGCTGAGGTCGAACAGGCGCTTGGCCTCGCTGCGCTGCAGCTCGAGATCAACGGCAACGTCGCGGCCGCGCTCATCGCCCTCGAAGCGGCCGATGGCCGGCTGGCGCGCGAGGGCCAGACGCGCCTTCTGGCGCTGCGCAAGCGCCTGCACGAAGACATCGCCCGTCTGCGCGCACTGCCGCTGGCCGATCTGGCCGGCATGGCGCTCAAGCTCGATGGCATCATCGCCCAGATCGACACGCTGCCTCTGGCCTTCGAGCGCCGGCCGCCGGCCGTGCCCGACGATCTGCCGCAAGACCGGCCGACACCGATGCAACTCGGTTTCTGGGCCAGTCTGGCCAGCGAACTGTGGCGCGAGCTGCGCCAGCTGATCCATATCGAGCGGCTGGATCGTCCAGCGCCGGCGTTGATGGCACCCGAGGCCGCCTTTTTCCTGCGCGAAAATCTGAAACTGCGCCTGCTGGCCGCGCGTCTGGCGCTGCTCGGACGCGACGGACGGGCGTTCCGCGAAGATATCAGGCTGGCGCATCAGTGGCTGAAACAGCATTTCGACGGCGAAGCGAGGGCGGTGCAGGCGGCCTTGGCGAGCCTGGTTACGCTGGCCGAAAGTGAGCTGACGCTCGATCTGCCCGACCTGCGCGCCAGTTTCGAGGCGTTGCGCGCCATCAAAGCCGGCCGCGAGATGCCACCGGTCGGCGAGACACCGGCTGCGTCGCGCCGTTCGCCGTCATCAGCCCGACCTTGAGGTTTGGCTGCCATGCGCGCGTTGTTCTCGCTGCTCCTGCTCGCTGCGCTGGCCGTCGGATTGGCCGTGGCTGCGCGTTACAACGAGGGTTATCTGCTGCTGGTCGTGCCGCCGTGGCGCATCGAACTGTCGCTCAATCTGTTCGTTCTGTTGCTGCTGGCGACCGTGCTCGTCGTGCATCTGGTGCTCAGGGCGCTGGCAGCAGCGATGACGCTGCCCGCGGCGGCGCGCAACTATCGCGCGCGCCAGCGACGGGAGGACGCGCAGCGCGCGTTGCATGCGGCGCTGCGCCTGAGCTTCGAAGGGCGTTATGCCCAGGCGATCAAGCAAGCCGAGAAGGCGCATGCGGCCGGCTGTGAGCCGGAACTGGCGGCGCTGCTCGCCTGGCGCGCCGCCGCCGCGCTGCGCGATGAGACGAGGGCGGCGCGTTGGGCTGCGCTGGCTGGCGCGAAGGGGGCCGATGTGGCGGGCGATGGAGCGGGGCCAGAGCCTTGCGCCAGTGGTTCGACGGCCTGTCTGATGACGGCGGCCGAACTGGCGCTCGAACGCCAGGACTTTGCTGCCGCGCGCGCTGCGCTCGCCCGTCTGCCCGGCGGTCGGCACATTGCCGCGCTGCGCCTCGATCTGCGTGCCCGCCAAGGGCTGCACGACTGGCCGGCGGTGCTGACCCTGGCGGGCCAGTTGCAAAAACACCGGGCGCTGTCCGGCGAGCAGGCCGGACCGTTGCTGCTCGCCGCCGCGCGCGCGTTGCTGCGCGCAGCCGGCCCGGAGGAAATCGAGTCGTTGTGGGCGCGTCTGCCGGCGTCGTTGCAGCGGGAAGTCAGCCTGGTCGGCACGGCGGTCGAGCGACTGTTGCAGGCCGGGCGCGACGAAGCGGCCGCCGCGATGATCGAGCGAGCGCTCGATGAGCAGTGGGATGACGATCTGGTGGCGCTTTATGGCCATTGTTTGACCGGCGATGTGGCGGCGCGACTCGCCCGTGCCGAAAGCTGGCTGCCAAACCATGCCGACGATGCGGTCCTGCTATGCACGCTCGGCCGCTTCTGCCGGACGCGCGAACTGTGGGGCAAAGCGCAGGGTTATCTCGAAGCGGCCGTAGCGCTGGCACCGACGCCCCACCATCGCATCGAGCTGGCACGCCTGTACGATGCGCTCGGCCGACGCACACAGGCCGATCTTCAGTATCGCGCGGCCTGTGAAGCCGCCGATGAAGCCAGCGCAACGCGGCTCGGCAGTCCCCTTCCTGCGGCGTGATGTGATCGCGGGCCGATCTTTCCCCGGAAGCGATCGTGCTGGACACGGCGGATTGTGTCGCAGCGGTAAAACTCCGCCCATCGCAGTCTGGGCGTCGCAACGCCGGAGGCCGAACCGGAGGGCTTGAATTCCGGACTCGCCTTCGCCCTTACGGTCGAGGAAGCCACCGGGACTGGCGACGCGGCCAATGGTCTCGCGCAGGATGGGCAGCCGGGCCGACGGTATCGGATTCTTCGCTACGAGGCCAGCGGTCGGCCACCGCCCGCCATTGCCTGCGCTACGCGTTCCACCGCCTCGTGGCGCGATATCTTGCCGACCCTTCGCTGGATTCCGGAATAACGCACGCCGTGCCGACGGGGCTGACTTTCGCTTCCGCTCTGCGGGGTCCGGAGGCGGAAGACGGTGGGTGCTGCGCCGGCAACGCCACTTTCGCGGGCAAGCCTGCTCCCGAAGGGAGCACGACAGACATGTCGCGTCGGTGATATCCGCACGAAGTGGCACCGGCGATGAGGCGCCGAAGGTGATTGCGAACGATTCTTGTGTATATGTATAATAATAACCATCTTCATTTGATAAGCAGTTTCATCTTCGCTCATGAACGATACCTCGAAGCCTCATACGCCGGAGCCGAACCTGTTCAAGGAATCCAGCGCCCAGCCCGTGGTGCTGGATAGTCGCACCCTGTTTTCCGGCAAGCAGCAGGTCTTCATTCGTCATGATGGCGAACTTTACCGGCTGTGCCTGACACGACAGAACCGGCTGATTCTCACCAAATAGAGAAAGCTTTGTCATGCAAGACCTTGGCGGGTGTTTCCCGTCTTCCGTGGTTCAGAGATCATGGTCAGCCAGCCATCGATTTCGAAGGCAAGCCAACCAACCCACCGAAACGTTGGAGGGTAACTACTCTTGTCCGTGTAACGTATTGAAAATACGCTTTTTCAGCGCGAAATCACAAGAACTTTAGTTGGCCGCCATTTTTGTAACTCATTGAATCGTTGCTGGTGTTATTGTGCATAAAATGCCATTGGCGTATTTGAATTTTTGTAACTCATTGATTTACTTTAAATCAACCTACCTGAGTAGTTACGTTGGAGGCTTGCCATGAAGTCATTTCGTATGATGATGATCCTGATCGCCCTTTCCTCGACCCAGGTCCTGGCCGAACCACCGATGACCGTCGACGATGCGGGCACGCTTGGCCAGGGCGGCATGAAACTCGAAGGCGCGGTCGGTCGTGACCACAAGCTGCGTGCGGCCGATCTGGTATTCGGCTTTGCGCCGATCGAGAACCTCGAAGTCGGTCTGGCCCTGACGCGCGGCAGCGACAGCGAGCCTGATCCGGCGAGCCGATTGCGTGCTGCCGGCCTCGGTATCAAATGGGTGCCGCTCCAAAATGAGGTGGGCCTTTCCCTCGGTCTGAGTCTTGCCTATGGCCGGGAACGCATCGATGACCGCGCGGCGGACGAGCGCTTTTCTGCCCGGGAACACCTTGCCTCCGGTCTGGCTACCTACCGTTTTGCCAGCGGCCAGGTCGTGCACGCCAATCTGGGCGGCAAACGCGTCGAGTCTGCGGGCGAGAGCGCTACCCTGGCCACCTGGGGGCTTGGCTTCGAGCAGCCCTTGAGCGCCACCCTGAAATTGACCGCCGAGGTGTTCGGTGAGGAGGGGGCGGGCCCGGACAAGGCGCTCGGCCTGCGCTACACGGTCTTCGAAGGTCTCAAACTCTCCGCCGCGCTGGGTCGGGGCAACGGCCGCAACTTCGGCCAGCTTGGATTCTCCTGGGAGTTCTGAAGGTGACCCTCCTTGGTGAACTCGAACCGGGCGAGCACGCCCGTGTCGCCGGGTATCGAAATGAAGATCCCGCCTATCGCGCGCAGTTGCTGGCCCTGGGTCTGACGCCGGGCGCACTGGCCGAAGTCGTGCGTCGGGCGCCTCTCGGCGATCCGATACAGATTCGCGTGCGCGGTGCCGCGTTGTTCCTGCGCAAGAGCGATGCTAATGTCATTGTCGTGGAGAAGTGCTGATGTCCGTCGCCTACCGCATCGCCCTGGTCGGCAACCCGAACTGCGGCAAGACCACTCTGTTCAACGCGCTTACCGGCGCGCGCCAGCGTGTCGGCAACTGGCCGGGCGTCACGGTCGAGAAGAAGACCGGCGCCTATGCCCATGCCGGCCGGACGGTCGAGGTCGTCGATCTGCCCGGCGCCTATTCGCTCGATGCCGCGCAAGTCTCTCTCGACGAGCGCGTCGCGCACGACGTCATCGCCGCCGGCGAAGCCGATCTGATCGTCAACATCGTCGATGCCGCCAATCTCGAACGCAACCTCTACCTCACCACCCAGCTGGCGTCGATGAACGCGCCGCTGCTGGTGGCGCTCAACATGGTCGACGTCGCCGCCGCCCGCGGAGCGCCCGTCGATGCCGCCGCGCTGGCCGCGCAACTGGGCTGCCCGGTCGTGCCCATCGTCGCCGCCCGCGGCGAGGGCATCGAGGCGCTCAAGGCCGCCGTGCACGAAGCCGCCGCCTGCAAACCGCACGCGACCATCGCCACCCTGTCGGCCCATGCCGATGCGGGCCCGGACGACATCGCGGCGGCGACCGCCCGCTACGCCGCCGCCGGCAGCCTCGCCGCCGCTGCCCTCAAGGATGGCGCGCCCGCCGCGCATCCGCTCACCGAACGCATCGATCGCATCGCCGTCCACCGCGCCCTCGGCATCCCGCTCTTCCTGGCGATCATGTATCTGATGTTCATGTTCACCATCCGGATCGGCGGCGCCTTCATCGATTTCTTCGAGCAGGCGGCCGGCGCCATCTTCGTCGACGGCTTCGCCGCACTGCTCGGCGCCCTCGGCGCGCCCGAATGGCTGACCGTGCTCCTCGCCAAGGGCATCGGCAGCGGCCTGCAGACGGTGGCGACCTTCATTCCGATCATCGGCTGTCTCTACCTGTTCCTCTCGGTGCTGGAAGATTCCGGCTACATGGCGCGCGCCGCCTTCGTCATGGATCGTTTCATGCGTGCCATCGGCCTGCCCGGCAAGTCCTTCGTGCCGCTCGTCGTCGGCTTCGGCTGCAACGTGCCGGCGATCATGGCGACGCGCACGCTGGAGAATCGCCGCGACCGGCTGATGACCATCGCGATGGCGCCCTTCATGTCCTGTGGCGCGCGCCTGCCGGTCTATGTGCTGTTCGCTGCGGCCTTCTTCCCGGCGAACGGGCAGAACGTCGTGTTCGGCCTATATCTCATCGGTATCGCCATCGCCGTGCTGACCGGGCTGACTTTGAAAAGCACCCTGCTCGCCGGCCGGCCGACCCCCTTCGTCATGGAACTGCCGCCCTACCACCTGCCGACGCTCAAGGGCATCCTGATCCACACCTGGGAGCGCCTCAAGGGCTTCGTCGTCGGCGCCGGCCGCATCATCGTGCCGATGGTGCTGGCGCTCAACTTCCTCAACGCCGTCGGCACCGACGGCAGCTTCGGCAATGAGGACAGCGGCCAGTCCGTGCTCGCCGAAATCGGCCGCAGCATCGCGCCGGCCTTCTCGCCGATGGGACTGACGGCGGAAAACTGGCCGGCCGCCGTCGGCATCTTTACCGGCATCCTCGCCAAGGAAGCCGTAGTCGGCACGCTCAACGCCACCTATCGGACGCTGGCGGAAGAGGACGCGAAAACGGCGGGAGAAGAAGCCAAGGAAGAGGAAGCCTTTGATCTCGGCAACGCGCTGTCGGCCGCGGTTGCGACGATTCCCGAAAAACTGGGCGAAGCGCTCGGCAAATGGGCCGATCCGCTCGGGCTGGCGGTCGGCGACCTGTCCGACGCCGATGCCGTGGCGGAGGCGCAGGCAGTCTCGACCGCCACCTTCGGCGCCATGGCGGCGCGCTTCGACGGCGCGGCCGGCGCCTTCGCCTACCTGTTGTTCATCCTGCTCTACACCCCCTGCGCGGCGGCGCTCGCCGCCGTCCATCAGGAAGGCGGCACGCGCTGGATGCTCTTCGTCGGCGGCTGGACCTTCGCCCTCGCCTACGGCTTGGCGACGCTTTGGTATCAGATCGCCAACTTCGCGCGCGCGCCCTTCGAGGCCATGATCTGGATTGGCCTCGTCGGCGCCAGCTTCTCGGCCGCCATCATCGCCATGCGCCGCTACGCCGAACGGCGCGCCGCGCCGCTCGGCGCGCTGGCGCCCGTGACGACGGGAGGCTGCGCCGGCTGCGGCAAGTCGGGCGGCTGCGGACGCTGAAAATGACGCAGGCGGCCATGCACGATTTCGGCGCCTACTCCGTCCGCCATCGCCGTCCCGCCGGCGCCGACTTTGCAGCCGCCCGCCGACGAGGCCGCCGCCGAGGCGGAACCCGCGCCGCCGCTCCC
>OGCL01000551.1_pt1 | contig 39431 bp, 41 predicted proteins | sample 1570041 | NCBI WGS metagenome assembly OGCL01 (sample SAMN06266162, study PRJEB24511) | hot springs metagenome | isolation source: Hot spring water | place: South Africa: Limpopo | collected 2015-06-22 | reverse complement strand
GCATCATAGCCGGCAATGCCGCCGAGGCCGTGTTTTCCGCCGAAAAGGGTGAGAAGCGCTTCCGCGCCGGGGGCGTGGCGGTAGGGGTCGACATGCCAGTCGGCGCCGCGGGGCGTCAGATGCGGATTGTCGTCGGCGTCACCGGCAACAACCAGGGTGCGGGTGGTGAGCGTCGAGAAATCCGGGTTGAGGGTGGTGTAGTTTGCCCGGGCGTAGTCGCTGAGGCTGGCGCCACCCAAACCCGGGGCTGCGAGAAGCACGCCCGCCTTGATGCGCGGTTCCGGCCGGCGGATGCGGGTGATGACTGGGTCGGCGGTGTCGGTCAGGCCGGCGCCGAGCAGCATGCCTACGGTCTGGCCGCCGAGCGAATGGCCGACGGCCGCGATCCGGCTGAGGTCGAGCCGGCCTGCGAGCAGTGGCACGGTCTGTTCAATGGTGCCGAGGCTGTCGAGGATGAGCGTCATGTCGTCGAGGCGCGATTGCCAGAAGAAGGGATAGCCGGGCGCCTGCGGCCCAAGGCCCGCGACCTTGGAATTGGCATGGGTCGGCTGGATGACGACGAAGCCGTGGGCGGCATAGAAATCGACGAGCGGGCCATAGCCATCCTTGGAGGGAATATAGAGCGACGGCCCGTGGCCGTGCGACAGAAGGATGATCGGCAGGTTGTCGCCGGAAAGCGGCGCGGTGATGCGCAGCTCCAGCGGACGGCCGCGAGCGGGGGCTGGAAGGGTGACAGGATTGATGGTCAGTGTCGGTTGCGGGGCCGGCGTCGGGATGGCGCTGGCTTTTGTGACGAGATCGTTCATGGAAAGAAGCTCCGGGCTCTGGAAATTGCGGGGCGATGGGAGTAGAGAGTAAGCGGAACGATGTTCCGAATGCTGAAACCATATACGGAACGCCGTTCCGTTTAGCAAGGGCTGCGCGAAATTTCTCCGTGCTGACGGGAACTGCGCATGGATGAAGAGGCCGAATTGGACGGGGATCACGGACAGGAAGCAGGCGGACCGCGGGTGCGCGCCGATGCGCGGCGCAACGAGGATGCGCTGCTGGAGGCGGCCAAGGCGATCTTTGCTGCAAGCGGCGTCGACGCGCCGGCCCGCGAGATTGCGGCGCGTGCGGGTGTCGGTGTGGGGACCCTCTACCGGCGTTTTCCGAGCCGTGCGGATCTTGTGATTGCCGTGTTCAAGCGCGAGGTGGATGCCTGTACGGCGGAAGCCACGACATTGGCCGCTAGTAACCCGCCGGGCGAGGCGCTGGCGCTCTGGCTGCGGCGCTTTACGAAATTCATTGCCGCCAAGCGTGGGCTGGCTCAAGCGCTGCATTCCGGCGATCCGGCCTTTCAGGCGCTGCCCGATTACTTTCGCCAGAATTTCGAGCCGGCGCTCGCCGGGCTCCTGAACGCGGCTGTCGAAGCAGGCGCTGTGCGGGCCGGCATCGAGCCCTATGAATTGCTGCGCGCCATCGGCAACCTGGCCGCAATCAAAGGGGCCGAACCGGAGGGCGAGACGCCCGTGATGGTCGAGCTGCTGATCGATGGTCTGCGCTCTGGTGCAGGCAAGGTGTCGCCGGCTGCAGGCTGAGGCGGGCGATCGCATGCAAGAGACGGCATAGGCGGGGGCCGCGCTGACTGCGGCGGGCCGCCTGATCGATACTGACTTCTGTCGAGGATCTCCCAATGAAACTCCCCTTCCGTCTGCCCTGGGCCCACGCCCGGGATCGATCCTCCGTGCCTGAAGAGAAGGCGCTTTCTCCACGACCCGGGACGGCGCTGGCGCTGATTGCGGGCGAGGGCGAGGCACGCTGGACGGGGCGATCTATGCGGCGCTTGCGCGCGAAGGCTTCATGAAGAACCCGGTGGCACATCGTTGCGTGCGGATGGTCTCGGAAGCCGCCGCCAGCATCGGCTTTCTTGCCTATCAGGGCGCGCAGGAACGGGAGGGGCATCCGGCCCTTGCTCTCTTGGCGCGGCCGAACGGGGCGATGACGGGGGCGGATTTCCTCGAGACGCTCTACGGCCAGCTGCTGCTCTCGGGCAATTCCTACGTCGAGGCAGTAGAGGCCGGCGGACGTGGCTCGGCGCGGGCGGCGGAGCTGCACCTGCTGCGGCCGGATCGGGTGAGCGTGGTGACCGGGGCGGATGGCTGGCCGTCTGCCTATGACTATCGCGCCGGCACGAAGGCCAGACGGATCGCGCTCGACGGGCTCTTGCATCTGAAGCTCTTTCACCCGCTCGACGATCACGAGGGGTTCGCGCCGCTCGCGGCAGCGCAAGTGGCGCTTGATCTGCACAATGCGGCGGGGCGTTGGAACAAGGCGCTGCTCGACAATTCGGCACGGCCTTCCGGCGCACTGGTCTATCAGCCGAAGGAGGGCGGCAATCTCTCGGCCGACCAGTATCAGCGGCTGAAGGTGGAGCTCGACGAAGGCTATTCCGGCCCGATGCGGGCGGGGCGGCCGCTGCTCTTGGAAGGCGGGCTCGACTGGAAGTCGATGGGGCTATCGCCCAAGGACATGGATTTCGTCGAGGCGAAGAATGGTGCTGCCCGCGACATCGCGCTCGCCTTCGGTGTGCCGCCCATGCTGCTCGGCATTCCCGGCGACAACACCTATGCCAATTATCAGGAGGCGAACCGCGCCTTCTATCGCCTGACCGTGCTGCCGCTGGTGACACGGACCGGGGCGTCGCTTTCGGTGTTCCTGGGCGAGTTGACAGGCGAGGGGGTTCGGCTGGTGCCGGACCTCGACACGGTGGCGGGGCTTTCGGCGGAGCGCGATGCGCTTTGGGCGCGGGTCGGGGCGGCGGCGTTTTTGACGGACGAGGAGAAGCGCGAGGCGGTGGGGTATTGAGAGGGCGGGCTCGTGTTGTCTGCTCTCGTCTGTTTCCTTGCAGATTTGAAGCCTGGGCCCCACAGCGGCGCTTTCCGGCCCACAAGGCTCTACCCTCCATTGTCGCAGGCGCGGTCTATCACTCCTGCCGAAGCGCGGTCCCGATAAACAGCCAGAGAAAGGCGAGCAGAGGGACGGCAATCCAGAGCGTGGCGAGTGCGATCTCGGAGAGGGTAAGCCCCTCCCGCAATGCGGCCTGCAGGATAAGGATCGAGCCCGGCGTGATCAGGACGATGGCGCTTACCACGCCGGCCGTGTAGCGCCGCAGCGCAACGGTTAGGACGAGATGCGGGAAGACGGCATTGGCCAGCATGACGGTTGCAGCTCCGGCCAGCAGAAGGTCGGCCAGGAAAAGGCCGGCCATCTTGAGGGCCGGAAGGGCGGCGCCGGCGAGCGTCACGACGACAAGCGCGATGCGGAAACGTCTGACAGGGATACGGATCGGGCGCCGGGTCGGCAGCGAAGCCACGCGGTCGAGAAAAGCGTATTCCTCGCCGTTGTGAATGGCGAGGAGGACGACAAACAGCCAGAACCACCAGATGTCCATGATAGCCTTCCAGAGGACGAGGGCGGGCGTGGGCGGGATACTAGCACCGGCCGGAAGCCGTGCAAAAATAGGGCGCAGCACGGAGGGACAGCGGGCATTTCGCGCTTCAAGTTTTCCTTGAACGGGCGGATTCGCGGTCTGAACGTCCGCCGCCAAAGGATTCGCAGGATTCAAGAATCCGGCATGCGACCCGAGTTGGGTGGACTGGTTCTGACGGGAAAAAGAAGCGCCGGCCGCAGCCTTGAGGGCGGGATCGTTCCGGCCGGCGCTCTCCTAAAAGCTAACCGCGAAAGATGAACAAATGACTGACTTCGGCCATGACGGCGGGGTGACCTCCGCACGTGTGATCGGCGCCGTCGCGGGTTCCGCGATCTCGCTGGTCTATCTCCTGCCCAAACACCGGCGCGAGGCAGCGGTGCGCTTTCTGACAGGCGTTGCCTGCGGACTGATCTTCGGCGGACCGACGGGTGTCTGGGGGGCGGGCCAGCTGGGGCTCGAGGGCCGGTTGTCTCCGGCGGAGATCATGCTGGCGGGCGCGACACTCGCCTCCTTCACCGCCTGGTGGGGGCTTGGCGTCCTGGTGCGGCTGACGGGGCGTGCGGGGGAAAAGGTGCGATGACATGGGCGGTTTCCGGATAGAGAACAGCCCCTCATCCGGCTGCCGCCACCTTCTCCCCGCAGGCGGGGAGAAGGGCATCGGGGCCGGCGTCTTGCCTTCTTCTCCCCGTTCACGGGGAGAAGGTCCCGGCAGGGGGATGAGGGGCAATCCCAGGGGCAACTTTCTTCCAAACGGGATCACCCCCACCCGCCGCGTTGCGGCGACCTCCCCCCTCAAGGGGGAGGTGGGTGCCAGCACAATCAACATCACGAGGAGACGAGCCATGCAGGCTTTGGAAACGGCCGGCGCGCCGCGGTTTTGTTATGCCGGGCTGACGCTGAAGGGGGTGGCCGGCGACGGGCGGTTTTCGGGCTATGCGAGCCTGTTCGGCGAGGTGGACCTGGGGCGCGATGCGATCGAGCCGGGGGCTTTTGCCGTCTCGCTTTCGAAGCGCGGGGCGGGCGGCGTGCGCATGCTCTACCAGCACGATCCGGCCGAGGTGATCGGCCGCTGGACCGAAATCCGCGAGGACGAGCGGGGACTTTATGTCGAGGGCAGGCTGGCGACCGATGTGGGCCGCGCCCGCGAGGTGCATGCGCTGATGAAGGCGGGTGCGCTCGATGGTCTCTCGATCGGCTTCCGGGCGGTGAAGACCCGGGCCGACCGCAAGACGGGGGTGCGGCGGATCTTGGAGGCCGATCTCTGGGAGATCTCGGTGGTGACCTTTCCCATGCTGCCGACGGCGAGGGTCTCCAATGTCAAGCACAGGCGGTTCTACCGCGACAAGGAAACCGAACTCGTCCGGCTGATGCGCCGGGCAGCGCGGTCGATGGCGAACAATCACTTCACGAAAGGATGAGCGACATGGAAGAGGCGATGACGGAAGGGCAGGAGATCATGGGCGAGGCGGGGCGTGCAGCCTTCGCTGCAGGTGGGCGAGGCGGCAAGCGCGCCAGGGCCGGAGCAAGGCTTGCACCAGAGGTGAAGGCGGCGCCCGACACGGTGACGGCGGCCTTTGCCGAATTCATGACGGCCTTCGAGGCCTTCAAGGAGGCCAATGACGAGCGGCTGGGCGAGATCGAGGAGAAGCTGACGAGTGACGTCGTGACCCGCGACAAGGTCGAGCGGATCAACAAGGCGATCGACGAGCAGAGCCGGCTGCTGGATGAACTCGTGCTGAAGAAGCGCCGTCCGGCCCTGGAACGACCCGGTCGCGACGAGGCGGGGCTTGCCGAACACAAGGCGGCCTTCGAGGCCTATGTGCGCCGCGGCGACGACCAGGCGCTGCGCGATCTCGACCAGAAGGCGCTCTCGGCAGGTGTGTCGGGGGATGGCGGTTATCTCGTGCCGCCGCAGGTGGATGAGGAGATCGGCCGCAGGCTCAGGGTCATCTCGCCGATCCGGTCGCTTGCGACCGTCCGGCAGGTTTCGGGCGCGGTGCTGAAGAAGCCGTTTGCGGCTGCGGGTTTTGCCAGCGGCTGGGTGGCGGAGACGGCGGCGCGTCCGCAGACCGGCACGCCGGAACTTTCCGAACTCGCCTTTCCGACCATGGAGCTCTATGCCATGCCGGCAGCGACGCAAGCACTGCTCGACGATGCCGCCGTCGACATCGAGGCCTGGATCGCCGCCGAAGTCGACATCGCCTTTGCCGAACAGGAGGGGGAGGCTTTCGTGTCGGGTGATGGGGTGCTGAAGCCCAAGGGGTTTCTGTCTTACGATCAGGTGACCGACAGTGCCTGGGAATGGGGCAAGATCGGCACTGTTGCCACCGGCGCGGCGGGGGCTTTTGCAGCAAGCGGCGCCTCCGACGTGCTGATCAACGTGGTCTATGCGCTGAAAGCAGGGCATCGCCAGAACGGCAGCTTCGTCATGAGCCGAAGAACGCAAGGCGCGGTGCGCAAGCTGAAGGATGCCGACGGCAACTATCTCTGGGCGCCACCGGCAAGGGCGGGCGATCCCGCTTCGCTGATGGGTTTCCCCGTGGCCGAAAGCGAGGACATGCCGGAGATCGCGGCCAATACGACGGCGATCGCCTTTGGCGATTTCCGTGCCGGTTATCTGGTGGTCGACCGGGTGGGTGTGCGGGTGTTGCGTGATCCCTATTCGGCGAAACCCTATGTGCTCTTCTACACGACGAAGCGCGTCGGCGGCGGGGTACAGGACTTCGAAGCGATCAAGCTGGTGAAGTTCGGGGTGTGACACTTCCCTCGAGGGGAAGATGTAGTCTGCCTGTGTCTGCCCTTGCCGATATGGCCCCTCATCCGCCCTTCGGGCACCTTCTCCCCGCAGGCGGGGAGAAGGACGGGCGGCTGGCGTCGAAGGGATTGGTCAGAGGCCGCGCAGGCTGTCATAGGCGGCCTTGAGCGTCGGTCCGAGGCCGATGCGGAAGGGGAGATCCGTGCCGAGAAGGCTTTCGATGTCTTCGATGAGGCTGTCGTCGCTCGACGATGTCTCGCCGGCATGGCCGGTGACATTGCCGGCGGCGCAATTGACGATCTCGAAACCCTCGCCCCGCAGACCATTCGCCACAACGCGGGTCCGGTCGCGGATCTGCCGGTGCAGGCGGGCGAGACCGTCCCAGTCATCCGCCAGGCAGAGCGCGGCGAATGCCGCCTCGCTGGGGGATGCGTCAATGATCACATACCGTTCTGCCATCAAGCCCTCTCGTTGATCCTTCGCTTGCGGCTCTCCTAGCACGTCCGACGGCATCCGGCAGCCCCGCGTGTTCTCGCGATCGAGCTGGGCTCGGGGGGGCTGTGGCGTGGTGTAAGCGCCCGCGTGACCGCCAGTCCCCACAGGGAGGATCGTCGAGCGCCGCGGAGACAAGGTGAGGGGGCGGGTCGGCGAGACGATGAACACGCAGCCTCAGCTCCCTTCCGCTCATCCGGCACTACGCATCTTCTCCCCGCAGTGGACGCGACCGTTGCTGGTGCCCCCACTGTCCGTGGGCGGACGGGAGTGCGGTTGGGAGAAAAGGCGGCGAGGCGCTTGTTCCAACAAGGAGTGGCGTCTTCAGCCGATGAACCAGCTGACCGTGCCGAAGATCAGGATGAAGGCGAGGATGGCGCCGAGGATGCGGGCCATGCCGGTATTCGAGCCTGAATTGCCGACGATCTGGTCGAACCAGTCGCCATTCCGGTCGCCATGATGATCCGCTGGGTCGCTGCTCTGCATGAAAGACTCCTTGTGTCCGCTTGTTCAAGCCAACGCGTCAGGGACCGTTGGGTTGCGGGCAATTCGCATTTTGCGTGCAGGGCCGTCACGTCCGCCCACACCTCATGACCCTCTCTCGTTATCGCCAGGAAGACTCCCATGACCATCATCGAACTTACTCCACCCGCCGTGGAGCCGCTGACACTTGTCGAGATCAGGGCGCATCTGAGGCTCGATGGCGCGGAGGAGGATCAGCTGCTCGCCGCCCTCGGCAAGGTGGCGCGCGAGCATCTGGAGCGGGAGACCGGGCTTGTGCTGGCGAGCCGCGATTTCAGGCTTTGCCTGGATGCCTGGCCCGCAAACGGGATCGTGACGATTGCGCGCGGGCCGGTCAGGGGTGTGACCTCGGTAACAGTTTATGATGGCGAGGGTGAGCCGCAGGCGGTGGATCTCGACGGATATCTGCTGGATGGCGTGGCGCGGCCCGCACGCCTTTGGCTGCGCGCGCTGCCCGCGCCGGGGCGGGCGATGAACGGGATAGAGGTGGAGTTTTCTGCCGGTTTTTGCGAAAGCGGCGCAGACGTGCCGGAGACGCTGAAACGGGCAATGTTGTTGCATGTGGCGGCGATGTTTGCCTGCAGGGGCGTGGTCGCGGTCGGTGCCCAGCCGGCTGTGGTGCCGCCCGGTTACGAGCGGCTGATCGCGCCCTTCTGCCGGCGGGGGCTCTGACCATGGCAATGATGGATATCGATGCCGGCCGGCTGACGGCGCGGCTGGTTCTGGAACGGCCTGATGTTACCGAGGACGGTCAGGGTGGAGCGGTGACGGGTTTCGTCGAGCTCGCCCGCGTCTGGGCGCTGGTCGAGCCGCGCAGCTTTGCCGAGGAGCAGAAGGGGCCGGGGCTGATCTCGACCGTGACGCATCATGTGACGGTCAGGGCGCGTGGCGATCTCGTGGCCGGTCAGCGGTTTCGCAAAGGTGCGCGGGTCTTCGACATCCAGGCCGTGCGCGATCCCGACGAGACCGGGCGGTTTCAGACGGCGCTGTGTCACGAGGTGACGGGATGAGCGGCGGCAGGGGGCAGCGGGCGGCGCTGGAGGAAACGGGTACGCAGCTTGGCGAACTCCTGCGGCGGGCGCTGGCGGACAAGATTGCGCGGCGGCCTGATCGGCTGGCGCTCCTGGCTGACGAGCGGCAGGACGGTGATGAGCGCGGGTTGCAGCGCTTTGCCATGGCGAGCCGAGGGGAGCAGGACTTGCCGCTGCGAGATCAGGGAGAGCTCAGATGACCAGTGCAGTCAATGCCTTGCTTGCGGCACTTCAACAGGCAGTGAAGGCGGATGCGGCGCTGATGGCAGCGCTTGGGGTCCAGGGCCTGTCGGATCGAACTGTCCGGCCACAGCGCTTTCCGGCGCTGGTCGTGGGGTCGGCGGAGGCGCAGAACTTTTCGACCGGCGAGGCTGAAGGGGCAGAGATCCTGCTGACGCTGGAGGCCTGGAGCGCAGTATCGCGCCGGGAGGCCGAAGGGCTGATGGCAGAGGTGAGGCGGGTGGCGGACAAAATGCCGGAGGCCCTGGACGGGTTTCGGCTGGTGAATTTTCGCCATCGCCGGACGGTCAGCCGGCGCGAGGTAAAGGCCGGCTTGTTTGTTGCGGAGGGAAATTTTCGGGCGGTGGTGGAGTGAGGTAGCGAAGCTCGAGGCCGGGCGTCGGGTGGGACTGGAATGGCAAATACCTAGTCTGACCGCATCTGGACAAACGGTTGCACATTCACGGGACTTGGTGGAAGGCTGGTTGCAGTCAAACGATTTTGCGTTGAAAGGAGTTTCGGTGACGCGGGCTATTCTCTCCTTGCTCCTTCTGTCAATCGCCCCTTCGGTCAGCCTCGCATCGTCCTGCCCATTGCCGGCAAGGATTGATTTCTGCGTTGCAGGTGCCGCCGACATCAAGCGTCTTCGAGAACTGGCGCAGCGGCCAGGCTGGATCAAGGACGCGACCATGGACCGGGGGGATCGACCGATACCTCGATCTGGCTCCTTTATGGCCACTTCGCCTGACGGCTTTGCCTTCGCCGTAATCTATCAGGACTATGGTTCATTTTCGTCCGTGACCTGTACCTTCGAGGTCATGAGTTCCATCGGTACCCTCGGCGGCACGACTGCCTGCAGCACGCAGGAGACTGAAACGTTTGGGATTGCTCTCAAGAATTCTGTCACCGGCGGGATATCGAAGCAGACGAGTGATTTTGGTACTGGCTACATGGTTCGAGGAGTGTCGATGTGGATGCGCGCCGTCGTCAGTGCGGACGGGAATATCACCAGTGCCTGGACGGACAGTCACGCGTTGAAGCGCTAACGGCGCGAGACGAGAATGCTGTGGAACGCAAAGGGCGAATACGGTATCGTTGCCGTGGTTTTTCAATGGGAAGATCCATGGTCGAGATCGCGCGGAGTTTGAGCGGGCGGGTTGCGGATCCGGAGAGGTTTCCGGAGCTGCGGACCTTGCTCGCGCGGATTGAGGCGGCCTGCAATCCCATTGAAGTGATCCTCTATGGGAGCCGTGCGCGAGGTGACGCCAACGCTCAGAGTGACTGGGACCTGAAGGTGATCGTTGCCGATGAGGCGCCGGAAAGCTGGCTTTCGCCTTTGTTTGGCTGGAACCTGCAGGAAGGTTCTGGTGTTTACGCCGACGTGTCGGTGGCACACCTTTCGGACTTCCAGGCTGACCTTGAAGTCGCAAACTCCGCGGCCAGTCATATCATCGACGACGGCATTCTCCTTGTCCGCTGAGTTGCACATCGCCAACGCCTTGCGTTTGGCCCGTGAGGATCTGGAGGCAGCCAGGCTTCTTTCGGCGGCCGACAACCGCAATGATGCCTATCATGCACAGCAAGCTGCCGAGAAAATGCTGCTGGCGCTGCTGACTTCGGAGGGTATTCGGGCGGAGCGACGGGATTCGCACCGTATCGACATCTTGAGGGATCTTTTGCCGGAGGCCAATCCATTCAAGGCGCACTTTGCGCCGCTGACTTTTCTCACTGTCTTTGCCACCACCTATCGCTATCCCAAGGATGCGGGCCGGATTCCGGCGCGGGCCGAGCGTGCGAAGCTGGACGCTGCCTTCACGGCGCTGGAGGCTATTCTGGCGCAGCTCGTGGCACATTTCGGCGTTGAGCTTAGGGCTTCGGATCGCCTGCCAGCGGCAAGATCTGAACCTCCTCGAGGTTAACCTAAAAGCCGTCCCCGCTTCGCAAGGACAGCCAGAGCCAGGATTGCCGCGAAACCCGTGGCGGCAAAGAGGGTGGCGAGGACGAGGCCGGTATCGATGCCGGCGCGGTCGATGACGGCCGTCATCAGCACCGGGGCGGTGGCATTGGCGAGGTTTTGCGGCAAAGCGAGACGGGCGGACTGGCGGGCGAAGCGGCTGGCGGAGAAGAAGGAGAGCGGCAGGGTGGCGCGCGCGAGTGTCGTGACGCCGGAGCCGAAGCCATAGAGCGCGGTGAAAAGGAGAAGGCTCGACGGCGTGCCCGAGGAGAAGATCAAGAGCAGGGTCGAGCCGGTCAGCATGGCGGTTCCCGCAAGCCCGGTGGTGATGGGCGAAGAGCGCTTGCCGAGCACGAGATCGAAGGCGCGGGCGGCGATGCCGAAGACGGCGCGCAAGGATCCGAGCTGCAAGGCGAGCGCCGGCGTGGCGCCGGAGAGTTCGAGAATATGCAGGAGCTGTGGCGAGAGACCAAAGGTCATCAGGCTGGCGAGCGAGGTCGAAAGTGCAATCAGCAGGAAGGCAAGCGTTGCCATGCGGCGGCTGAGGTCGAGAGGTTCAATGGCGTCGGCGGCGCGGTCCTCGGCCGAGCGGGTGATCGCGATGCGGCCAAGCGACAGATGGATGGGCAGCGCCAGCAAGAGCTGTGCTGCGGCCGCGGCCAGCAGTGCGCCGCGCCAGCCAAAAGCCTCGCCGGCGAGTGTGAGCAGTGGCCAGCAGACGGCCGAGGAGAGGCCGGTAAAGATCATCAGGATGCCGATCGCGCGGCGCGAGTCGCGGCCCTCGCGCTCGACGACGGCGGCAAAGGCAGGCACGGTGAGCGCAAACGAGCCGCCGGCGCCGAGGATCAGCCAGCCGATCGCATAGGTGACGAGGCCGGTGGACAGGGCGAGGGCAGCCAGGCCCGATGCCATCAGCACGGAGCCCATGGCGAGCACCTTCGAGGCGCCGTGGCGGGCGATCATCCGCCCGGTCCAAGGGCCAAGAAAGGCCATGGCGAGCATCATCACGGTCAGCCCCGCAAAGGCCATTTCGTTGGCCAGCCCGAGATCGGCCGCCATGGCGCGGCCGAAAACGGCCGGCATTTCATAAGTCGTGCCCCAGCCGAGGATCTGCGAGACCGCGAGCGCGGCGACGAGGAGGGTGCGGGGCATGTTCATACGCGGGACTCGGGGCGGGAGATTGCAATCGGCGGGAGTGCTTCTTCTAGGCCGGTTGTGGTGCAGGCGATAGGGCGAAATCTTGCCGGGGTGCGCTTGTTGGGGTGCAGCTCGGGCGATCTCCCCACTTTCGGGGGAGACTCCGGAGCGGTGGCCGAAGGCCAGAAATCGATCCGGTGAAACGATTTCAGCGAACGGAGGTCTGAGCGCGACGCCGCGCGAAGGCTGTAAGAGGAGTTGGCCCGATCAGGCCAAATCTCGGAGTTCGCAAGAGGGGGGCTCGGTCAGGTGAGTGCCCACGGAACGATGCCCCTCTCTTGGAAAATCTGAAGTTTAGGCGGCTCACGCTCGCCTAAGCCTTCGATTTTCCGTTCTCCCCCGCAAGGGGGGAGATAGAACCCGCAAGCGCCTCGCCCGACAACCAATCACACACATCATCAAGGAGAGACGCCATGGGCGCGCAGAAGGGCAAGGACCTGTTGCTGAAGGTCGAGGACGGGGCGGGGTTTGTGACGGTGGCGGGGCTTCGGGCCCGGCGGCTGGCTTTCAATGCGCAGACCGTCGATGTGACGGATAGCGAGAGCGCCGGACGCTGGCGGGAATTGCTGGAGGGCGCAGGCGTGCGCCGCGCCGGGCTGACCGGCTCCGGCCTGTTCAAGGATGCGGCTTCCGATGCGCTTGTCAGGGCCGCCTTCTTTGCCGGGTCGATCCTGAACTTCCAGGTGGTGATCCCGGATTTCGGCACGGTGACGGCGCCGTTTCAGGTGACGGCGCTGGAATATGCCGGCAATCACGACGGTGAAGTGAATTTCGAGATCGCGCTGGAATCGGCCGGTGCCGTTTCCTTCGCGGCGCTGTGAGGCGACCATGCGGGGCTATGAACGGGAGATGGGCGAGCCGGTGACGGTCAATCGCGCCAACCGCCATCGCGGCGAGGTGGAGGCGGTGATTGACGGCGAGCGGCGGATACTCTGCCTGACGCTGGGCGCACTGGCCGAGCTGGAGACCGCCTTTGGTGCTGAAAGCCTGGCGGATCTTGCGACGCGTTTTTCGAGCGGCAGACTGAAGAGCGCGGATCTCATGCGCATTCTCGCCTGCGGCCTGCGCGGCGGCGGCAACCGGTTGTCGGATGCCGATGTCGCCGAGATGGCGGTGGATGGCGGCGTGGCGGGCGCGGCAAGGGTGGTCGGCGACCTGCTGGCGGTGACCTTTGGGGCTGGTCCGGGTGAGCCCGGAGCGGCAGATCGGCGAGGCGGCGAGGGCGCTGCTTCCCCTTGAAAGCCGCAGGCGGGCGAGACCTGCAGCCGTTTCCCTGGGGGACGGCCATGAGGCTCGGGCTCTCCCACCTGCGGCTATCCCCTATGGTGTTCTGGGGTCTGAGCCTGCCGGAACTGGCGTCCATGGCGGGCGCGTTCGGTGAGCCGGCAGGCTTGTCGCGCAACGAGGTGGAGGCCTTGATGTCGAGGTTTCCGGATTAAACCTAAAGAGGGTCGCCCTCTGGAAATACGTTGATAAGGTTGGCTGAACGAAAGTCCCGTGGGCCGTTTCATCGGACGCGGCCTATCCAATGGTTTTCGTCAGCCGGGTGTTTTCAGTGAGAAGCCAGCCTAATTTGCGATAGAAGGCGATTGCATCTGGCGCAGCATGCACACAGAGTTGCCGTATGCCCTTCGCAGCGGCAAAGTTCTCAAGTTCATTCATCATCGCTGTACCGAGACCTTGCCTTTGATATTGCGGCAAGACCGCTACGAGTCGCACTTTGCCGACCGTTGTTTCCTTCCTCTGATCGAGACGGACCGTTCCGACCGGTGTTTCGTCCTGATGAAACAATAACGGGAAATGGCCCAATCGAAACTCATCAGGATGCATGTCGTCGTAGCCGCTTTTGCCGCGCAGCTCGTACAGCACTTGTCGTCGGATGAGGTGATACGCTCTCCAGCTTTCCTCGTCCTGAACTTGCAAAAGCTGCATTCTCAAACCTGGCTCCCTTTCGCGTTTCGGGACATCTACCCAGCAGCATTGGTGGAGGCGACGGTCTGCGCTGCGACGAAGCGCGTTGCCACACGGTTTGAGGTTCGAGCCTTCGACAATTGATGATCAACGGCGTTCTCATCCTAGCGCACGCGCGACGCCGCTGGAAGTCGCTTCGCCGTTTAAAGCCTTCCGCTGACGAGAACCTCAGAGGATGTGCAAACCTCATTCGAGATGTGCTGAATGCCTGTAGCCGCATCCTCGTCCCCTTTGACGAAAGGAACATCCCATGACCGATGACGACACACTGGCGCTTTCCGTGGATCTCGACGGAGCGCAGGCTCTTGCCGTGCTCGAGGACCTCGAAAGCCGATCGGCGAGTTTCGGCCGGGCGCTTACCTCGGCCTTGCGCGGCGCGACGGTGGGTGGCAAGGGGCTAGAGGAGGTCTTGCGCAGTGTGGGCCTGCGGCTGACGGATATCGCGCTTTCGGCGGGGCTGAAGCCGCTCGAGGGCTTGCTCGGCGATGCGGCGGAGAGCCTGATCGGCAGCCTGAGTGATGGACTGGGAAAGCTGTCCGGTGCGGGCGTGACCGCCTATGCCGACGGAGGTTTTCCCGGGCGGGTGATGCCATTTGCCGCTGGCGGAGTGGTTTCGGCGCCAACCTATTTTCCGATGTCGGGTGGGACAGGCCTGATGGGCGAGGCAGGCGCCGAGGCGATCCTGCCGCTGAAGCGCGGCAGCGATGGGGCGCTCGGTGTGGCGGCGGAAGGCGGCGGTGGAACGACCATCATCCATTTCCAGGTGACGGCGAGCGATGCGGCGAGTTTCGCCCGCAGCGAAGGCCAGATCACGGCCATGCTGGCGCGCTCGGTCGGGCGCGGGCGGCGGGGGATGTGAGGGGCGCGGCGAATGGCAAGCGGCGAGTAGGGAGCAAGGAGTACGGAGTAGGTTATAGGCACTCGTGATCTGCGGGCGGCAGCCTCAGAGGCGCGCGCGGGGCGCGGGGGCCTCAGGATGGGGCAAGCTGGCCGTTTTGGCTGCTGGCAGACCGCGCGCCCTTGCTTGCAACATCTGATGCAGCCTTGGCCCGGACCTCAGGCGACGACTTCGAGATCCGTCATGCGAAATTCCCCGGCCGTGGCGAGGATCGGCGCGCCATAAAACTTGGCCGAAGCGTAGTGCAGGCAATCACCCAGGTTCAGGCCATGGCGACCGTTGCGGTAGCGATGGGCGGCAAGGAGGGCGAGCCGTGTTGTCTCCTTTGCAGGGGGCAGGTCGCGGATTTCGATGCCACGCGCCTCGAGAAACTCGTGCACCAGTCCCTCTATCGCCGGGATAGGTAGATCGAATTTGTCCGGCCGGGAGAGGCCCAGAACGGTTTCAAGAACGGCAATCGGTGAAGTGAATGGCTGCCTCGCGGAAGCGAGGGCATCGGAGACGCGCTGTGCCTCCGGCTCGTCCGAGAGAAGGGCGATGATCGCGCAGGCGTCTACGAACATCAGCTGTCGCTCCACAGTTCATCGAAGACCTCGCGTGAAAGGGGCTTCCTGGCGCTTCCAGCCAGCACCACCTGGTGCTTTGCCCGCAGGCGCGCGGCGGTCTCAAGCGGCGGCTCGGCCCGGCTTCGCCGCTCGATTGCTTCTTTCATCGCAACGACGATCGCATCGGTGATGCCGAGGCCGGTCATCTCGGCAAACTTCCGCGTCAGCGCATCGGCTTCCGGATTGTTGACGTTGATGGCCATGGCGGCTCCGTGTAGATGTTTTCTTTGAAGAATGTAGATCATCACGTGTTCCTTTCCAAGGGCGTGGTTTTCCGGTGGTGTTTCGACGTCGGCCAAGCGCCTCATCCCCGGTGCGAAACGTTGCACCTGAGCCCTGCGGGCCACCCGTCTCGTCGCCAAGCGGGGAGAAGGGCAGGTCGGCGCGACCGGCGACCGGGAGACCATCTCAAGCGCCCATGGGGCAGGTGCCGCATCATCCGCCCTCGAAGCGTGCTCATCCTGACAAATCCATAGAACGGAGGCTGGTATGGCCTTTCATGAACAGCGTTTTCCGCTGCGGCTGTCGCTGACATCGAGCGGCGGGCCGGGGCGGCAGACGGATATCGTGTCGCTGTCCAACGGGCGCGAGGCGCGCAATCGGCGCTGGCGGTTTTCGAGACGTCGTTATGATGTCGGAACCGCGGTCCGCTCGGTTTCGGATCTCTATGCGGTGCTGGAATTCTTCGAGGCGCGGGGCGGGCAGTTGCATGGGTTTCGCTTTCGCGATCCCGTCGATGGCTCTTCGGCGCCTCCAGGCGCAGCGGTGACGCCGCTTGATCAGCTACTCGGGACGGGCGATGGCGAGACGGCAGCGTTTCAACTGGTCAAAGCCTATGGCGACGGAGCGGCGGTGGAGCGGCGACCGGTGAGGAAGCCGGCCGCCGGCTCGGTGCGGATCGCGCTCGATGGGCTCGAGATCACCAGCGGGTTCTCGGTTGATGCGACGACCGGCATCGTCACCTTCGCCGCCGGCCATGTGCCGGGCGAGGGCACGGAGATCCGGGCGGGCTTTGACTATGATGTGCCGGTGCGCTTCGACACCGACCGGATCGAGATCGACCTCGAAGCCTTTCGCGCCGGGCGCATTCCCTCCATTCCGCTGATCGAGGTGATCCCATGAAACGGCTTCCGCAAGAGCTCGCCGCCCATATCGCGACGGGCGAAACGACGCTGTGCCGGGCGTGGCGCGTGACCTGCCGGGACGGCTTCCGGCTCGGCTTTACCGAACATGATCAGGTGCTGGACTTCGACGGCACGCTGTTTGAGCCGGGTACCGGCTTTTCGGCGACCGAGGCGAGTAGCGCCAGCGGGCTGGCAGCCCCGGGGGCAGAGGTGCGCGGTGGTTTTTCCAGTGATGCAATCACCGAGGTGGATCTGGCCGCTGGGCGTTACGACGGGGCGCGGGTCGAACTCTTTCTCGTCAATTGGCAGGCGGCGCAGGAGCAGCATGCGCTGATCTCCGTTCAGGAAATCGGCGAGGTGAGCCGGGCAGGGCCAGGCTTTTCGGCGGAACTCAGGAGTTTTGCCCATCGCCTGCAGCAGCCGGAAGGGCGGATCTTCAACCGCCGCTGCGACGCCGATCTTGGTGACTTGAGATGCCGGGTGAACATGGACGAGGCGAACAGGCGGGTCATGGGCGTCTTGGCCGAGGTTCTGGCGGCGGATCGGATCAGCGTCTCCGGACTGCCGGATTTGCCGGAGGGACATTTCCGGCTGGGGCATCTGCGTTTCGACGAGGGCCTGCTTTCAGGGCGGAGGCTGGCGATCGAGGAGAGCGGGGCGGTGGCCTCGGGGCTCGTGACGCTCCGGCTCTGGCTGCCGCTTGAGGCAAGACCGGCTGCGGGCGATGGCGTGACACTGACGGTCGGCTGCGACAAGAGCTTTTCCACCTGTCGAGAGAAGTTTGCCAATCCGCTGAATTTTCAGGGCTTCCCGCATATGCCGGGCAGTGATTTTGCCTATTCCTATGTGAGCGGTGACAGCACCCATGATGGCGGGGTGCTGTACGAGTGAGGTATGCCTAAACCCTCCCCTTGAGAGGGAAGTCGGACCGCAGGTCCGGGGTGGGGTGACCGCCGGTTGCTCCGCAAGGCGCACCCCCACCCGCCGCTTCGCGTCGACCTCCCCCCTCATGGGGTAGGTGGCGCGCGCGCTGCAAGGTCACCCTCATCCTGAGGTGCCCCTGCAGCGCAGGGGGCCTCGAAGGATCCTCTGGATCGGAGGTCTCGCCCCTCATCCGCCTGCCGGCACCTTCTCCCCGCGAGCGGGGAGAAGGCCGAGGCCGCTGACGCTGGCGCCCCCTCTTCCCGCTTGCGGGGAGAGGCCAAGGTGAGGGGCAAGAGCCGCGAACTCGATCAGGCCAGGGAAGTCCTCATCGTCAGGGGCCTCGACCCTTCGAGGCCCTCGCAGGGCGAGGGCGCCTCAGGGTGAGGGGAGATGGCAGCGCGCAGGCTCTTCTCCGTCGTAACGCGGCGCCGCTCACGCGACCGACGCGCCATAGGTTCGAAACCTATCACCACGCAATTCCTTCCAACCCCGGAGCCTCCCCATGTCCGTCAATGCAGAGGTTCTGGCGATCGCCGGGACCTGGATCGGTACGCCCTATCGGCATCAGGGGGCGGTGAAGGGGGTGGGATGCGATTGTCTGGGCCTGGTGCGCGGGATCTGGCGGGAGCTTTACGGGGAAGAGCCGGAAGCCGTGCCGGCCTATGCGCCTGACTGGGCGGAGCGGGCGGGCGAGGAGCGGCTGCTTTCGGCGGCGGACCGGCACTTCCTGCGCCTTGCCTCTTTCTCCCAGAGCCTTCCCGGGGATCTGGTGCTGTTTCGCTTTCGACCGCATCTGGCGGCGAAGCATGCGGGGATCCTGGCGCGGCTTCCACGTGAGGATGGTGTGGCTGGCGAGGCGGAGAAGCCGGTTTCCCACAATGCTGAGGCGCGGCCCCTGGCCGGTTTGGATCATCCGCCGCCGGACGCCTTCATCCATGCCTATGAGCAATCGGCGGTGAGCCTGTCGGCACTGGTGCCGGGATGGCGGCGCAGGATTGCCGGCATCTATCGATTTCCCGAAAGGACCGGACAATGGCGACGATAGTACTGCAGGCGGCGGGCGCGGCGCTTGGCTCGGTCTTCGGGCCTGTTGGCGCGATCATCGGGCGGGCGGCGGGTGCGCTGGCGGGCAGCATGATCGACCGGGCGCTGTTTTCTTCGACGCGTGAGGTGAACGGTGCGCGCCTGTCCTCGGCGCGGCTTGTCGGGGCAAGCGAAGGCACGGCGATCCCGAGACTGTATGGCACGGCCAGACTTGGCGGCACGCTGATCTGGGCGACGCGCTTCGAGGAGGAGACGGTGACCGAGCGCTCGGGCGGCAAGTCCTCGGGCGGCACGCGCACCACCACCTATCGCAATTATGCCAATCTGGCGCTGGGGCTCTGCGAGGGGCCGATTGCCGGTGTGCGTCGCGTCTGGGCCGACGGGCGCGAACTGGATACCACCGAGATCGAGATGCGGGTTTACAGGGGGACCGAGAGCCAGCCGGTGGATCCGCTGATTTCCGCCAAGCAGGGCGCCGACCGTGCGCCAGCCTATCGCGGTCTCGCTTATGTGGTCTTCGAGCGCCTGCCGCTCGATGATTTCGGCAATCGCATTCCGCTGCTGCAGTTCGAGGTCATCCGACCGGTGGGGGCACTGGAAGACAAGATCCGGGCGGTGACGGTGATACCGGGCGCCACCGAGCACGGCTACGCGACCACGCGCATTTCGGATGTGCCGCGCGAGGGAGAAAAGCGCTGGCTGAACCGCAATACACTGATTGCCGCAACCGACTGGCACGCCTCGCTTGACGAGTTGCAGGCGCTTTGCCCCAATCTGAAGAGCGTGGCGCTGGTCGTCGCCTGGTTCGGCACGGATCTGAGGGTCGGTGATTGCCGGGTGTTGCCTGGGGTCGAGGTGGGGCTCCGACGCGAAGAAAGCCGAGCCTGGAGCGTCGCCGGCATTTCGCGGGCAGCGGCCCATCTGGTTTCTCGACACGCAGACGGGCCTGCCTATGGCGGCTCACCAAGCGACCACAGCGTCATCGAGGCGATCCGCGACCTGAAGGCGCGTGGCTTGAAGGTGACGCTTTATCCCTTTGTGCTTATGGACATCCCTGCAGGCAATGGCCTCCCCGATCCCTATGGCGGGGCCGAGCAGGCAGCCTATCCCTGGCGGGGGCGGATGACCGCCTATCCGGCCAGTGCCGACACGTCGTCTGTCGCGCGGACACAGGTCTCAACCTTCGTCACGCAGAGCGAGGGCTATCGGCGTTTCCTCCGGCATTACGCAACATTGGCGGCGGCGGCCGGAGGGGTCGATGGTTTCCTGCTCGGTTCCGAGCTTCGAGGCCTGACGACGCTGCGCGACGAGACGAACGCCTTTCCCTTTGTCGAGGCGCTGGTGGCGCTGGCCGGCGAGGTGCGTGACATACTCGGCGGTGCGACGGCGATCTCCTATGGGGCGGACTGGAGCGAATACTTCGGCTACCAGCCGACCGATGGATCAGGCGACGTCTTCTTCCACCTCGATCCGCTCTGGGCGAGTGCTGACGTGTCGGCGGTCGGGATCGACAATTACATGCCGCTCGCCGACTGGCGCGACGAGGACCTGGAGGAGGAAAGCCCCGACGGCTTTGTCGGCGCCGACGATGCCATGGGGTTCACCCGCATGCTGAGGGCGGGCGAGGGGTATGACTGGTTCTATGCCGAGGAGGCGGACAGGCAGGCGCGAGTGCGGACGCCGATCACCGATGGCGCTTATGGCAAGCCCTGGGTCTTCAGGTTCAAGGATCTCGAGAGCTGGTGGGGCAATACCCATTACAACAGGGTCGGCGGCATCGAGCAGGCAATTCCGACGGCATGGACCCCTGGGATGAAACCCTTCTGGTTCACCGAACTCGGCTGCGGGGCGGTCGACAGGGGGGCGAACCAGCCGAATGTCTTTGTCGATGCCAAGTCGGTCGAGAGCGGCAGGCCCCACTTCTCGGCGGGTGCGCGCAGCGACAGCCAGCAGCGGCGGTTTCTCGAGGCGCATCTCGACCACTGGCAAGGCGGGACCGCACCGGAGGGCATGGTCGATCCCGCGGGGATCTATGTCTGGACCTGGGATGCGCGGCCTTTTCCGGCCTTTCCGCAGAATTCCGGGCTCTGGGCTGATGGCTTGAACTGGCGCACCGGGCACTGGCTGAACGGACGGCTGGGCACGGCGACATTGGCCGATACCATTGCGGCAATTCTATCCGACCATGGTTTCGATGACTTCGATGTGTCGGAGGTTGCGGGCGACCTCGGCGGTTATGTGAAGGGTGACCTGACTTCCGCGCGTGACCTGATCGAGCCGTTGATCGAGATTTTCCAGATCGATGTGATCGAGGACGGAGGGCGGCTGAAGTTTCGAACACGACCGACGGCGAGCCTGCCGGCGCTCAACATCCCGGTATTGGCCGATCTCGCCGATCAGCCGCTGTGGAGCGAGATGCGCGGTCATGACAGCGATTTCGCCTCGGAAGCGCTGGTGACCTTTTACGATCCGGCGGCGGATTATGTGGAAGCGAGTGTGCGCTCTCGCAGGGTTGAGGCGGCGACCGAGAGGCAGCTTGCCCGCGATCTGCCGGCGGCCATGCCGGAGGAGACGGCGTTGGCCGCTGCCGAAGGCTGGCTGCGCGACAACCGCCTGGCACGGCGAACGGTGCAACTGGCGCTCGGGCCGGGGGATATCGCGGTCGAGCCGGGGGACGTCCTGCGCTTTCCCGAGGGGCCGGATGGACGGTTTCTGGTGCAGGGGATCGAGGACGGTTTCGAGCGGCGGCTGAGCTTGAGGGCCTTTGCCGGCAAGGTCTCGGCGCCGGTGGTGCCTGTCGAGCCGGGCCGGGTGCCGGATGGCGGCGGTGCTCAGGGTTTTGCGCCCGTCGTCGCCTTTCTCGACCTGCCAAGGCTGGAGGGTACGAGCCATCAGGGCGATGCCTGCGTGGCAGCATTCGCGCGGCCCTGGCGCAGGCTTGCGGTGTCGAACTCGCCGGAGACAGAAGGTTATCGGCTCAGGCTGACGCTGGACCGTCCGGCGATGATCGGGCGGCTGGTGGAGGCACTTGGACCGGGGCCGGTCGGTCGCTTCGATCCTGGCCACGCGATGGTTGAACTGATCAACGGTGCCTTTGCCTCGGCAAGCCGCATCGCGGTGCTTTCGGGTACGAACCGGCTGGCTGTGCGATCGGAGAGCGGCGGCTGGGAGGTGATCGGCTTTGCCGAGGCCGAAGAAGTGGCGGCGGGCCGCTTTCGGCTTTCCGCATTGTTGCGTGGGCTGGGCGGCACGGAGGACGCGATGGTCGCCGGAGCCGCTGTCGGGGCCGAGGTCGTGCTGCTCAACGAAGCGGTGCGGGCGCTGGGGCTTGAGAATGCCGAGCGTGGGGCGGCGCAGAACTGGATTCTGGAGCCGATGGGGCTGGTGACCGAGCTTTCGGGGCCGCATGTGTTCAGTGGCGGTTTGAGAGCCGAGACACCGCTCTCGCCAGTGCATCCTCGCGCGATCCGGCGCGCTGCGGGCGATTTACGCATCTCGTGGATCCGGCGCAGCCGCATCGAGGCCGATGCCTGGGCTGAAGGGGAGGTGCCGCTCGACGAGGCGGAGGAGCGCTACCGGCTGGAGATCCTCAACGGCAGTGCGGTGGTCCGCACAGTCGAGATGGACGAGCCGGGCTTCACCTATGCGGCTGCCGATGAACTCAGCGATTTCGGCGCGATGCAGACAGCGCTCGGTTTGCGGGTCCGACAACTCGGACGGCTGGCTGCGGGCCTGCCGCTTCAGGCCGTGGTGGCCATTCAAGGATGATCAACAAAAGGAGAGAAAAATGCTGGAGATGAAACCTTGGTATCAGTCGAAAACCGTCTGGGGCGCGCTGATCGCGATCGCGGCGCCGCTGCTCGGGCGGGCCGGGCTGGAGGTGGGCGGCGCGGAACAGGCGGAGATCGCCGATGCCCTGACGACGCTTGCCGGCACGATCGGCGGGCTGCTCGCATTGTATGGGCGGCTGACGGCCACGAAAGGTGTGGGCGGGTGAAAGTGGCTGCTGCACCTTTACGATCGCCTGGCCTCAGCTGTTGAAGACGAAGCGAAAAAGAAGCCGATACCTTTCGCAGCAGCGCCAGTTTCAAGCTGCTGGTCGCGCTGCGGAAGCTGGTCTTCGAAAACATTCCGGGCGATCCGACCTCCTCGATTTTCAGAGAAGGGCGGGACGCCTGGTCCGGAGCGCAAGCACTGGTTTCGACCAAAAGTTCGGCAATGGCCGCTTTCGGCTGTTTTTCCGCTACAATCCGGCGGCGAAGGTACTCGTCTTCGCCTGGGCGACGACGCAGCGACGCTGCGCAGCTATGGCTCACGCAGCGACGCCTCTGCGGTCTTCCGCGCCATGCTGGAGGATCAAAACTCGCAGACAGCTGGAAAGACTTGCTTGAGGCTGCAAGCACCGACGCGGTGTTCCGGCGTCTAGAAGCAATGGCGAATCGCTCGTCCAAGCTGTTGCACGATGATCGATAGCAGCTGTCCCAGGGCTCAATTCCCACAACCTGGCCCAGCATTCATTTGCCATTCAGAAGGTATGAGTTACTTATTTGGCCAGAGTGGACGTCATCCAAGAAGTAGCAGCAATGGCATCTTTCATGAAATATACGGGCCTGGCACTGGCTCTGGCCGTGGCGGCTTTGCCGGCCACCGGAAGCGATGCCTTGGCGGCGGATTGCCGGGCGGCGGCGGCTAGAGCCGCGGCCGAGGAAGGAGGGCAGTTGCTTTCCGTGCACGAATCGGGCGGTGAATGCGTAATCGTCGTGCTCGTACCGGGCAATGGCAACGAACGGCCGCGCAAGGTTACCAAGCGGGTCGCCAAGTGACCTGCCGCGGGGGCTGAAGAACGTTCCGCACGAGGGGTGAACCGTATGCGCATTCTGGTCGTCGAAGACGATGTCAATCTGAACCGTCAGCTGGTCGAAGCCCTGCAGGAAGCCGGTTATGTGGTGGACAAGGCTTTCGATGGCGAGGAAGGCCATTTTCTCGGCGAGACCGAACCCTATGACGCCGTCATTCTCGACATTGGCCTGCCGGAGATGGATGGCATCACGGTGCTGGAGAAGTGGCGCGCGGCAAGCCGCGTCATGCCGGTGCTGATCCTGACGGCGCGCGACCGCTGGTCGGACAAGGTGGCCGGGATCGACGCGGGTGCAGATGACTATGTGACGAAGCCCTTTCATGTCGAGGAAGTGCTCGCGCGCATCCGCGCGCTGATCCGCCGAGCTGCCGGCCATGCCTCGTCCGAGATCGTCTGCGGTCCTGTCCGGCTCGATACCAAGAGCTCGAAAGCGACTGTCGAGGGCGTGACGCTGAAGCTCACCTCGCACGAATACCGGCTTCTCTCCTATCTGATGCATCACATGGGCGAGGTGGTTTCCCGCACCGAACTGGTCGAGCATCTCTACGATCAGGATTTCGACCGCGATTCCAACACGATCGAGGTTTTCGTTGGACGTTTGCGCAAGAAGATCGGCGTGGACATGATCGAGACCGTGCGCGGCCTTGGTTATAGAATTCAAGCCCCGACGAAATGAAGATCCGCTCGCTCACCGCGCGCGTCCTGCTGCTCGCCACCCTGTGGTCGGCGCTCGGCCTTGTGACGATTGCGGTGGCGATTTCCGCCCTCTATCGCCAGGGCGTTGAACGCGGCTTCAACAACCTCCTGCGCGCCCAGCTCTACAACGTCGTCAACTCCGTTTCGATCGGCGATGGCGACAGCCTCGCCGGTTCGCCGGCGCTTGGTGACCTGCGTTTCTCGCAGCCGTCCACAGGCTGGTACTGGCTGGTCGAACCGCTCGGCAATTTTTCCGCTGCACCCCTTGCGTCGGCCTCGCTGGGCGTCGCCAATCTCGCCGTGCCGGATGTCGAACTCACCCCCTTCGACCAGAACTACGAGCGCTTCTACGAGATGGTCGATGAAGTGGGCAACCGGATACGCGTCGCCGAAACGGAGGTTGTGCTGGACGATCAGGGACGGGCAGCGCGCTTTCGGGTTTCCGGCAATCTGCAGGTCATCGAGGACGAAATCGCCTTCTTCACCAGCCGCCTGTATGGCGCGCTGGCGCTTGTCGGTGTCGGAGGGCTGATCGTCAACGGACTGGCGATCCTTTACGGCCTCAAACCGCTCGACCGCGCGCGCGGCGCGCTGGAGCGCATCCGGCGCGGTGAGGCGGAGCGGATCGAGGGAGAATTCCCGAGCGAGGTTCAGCCGCTCGCCAACGAGATCAATGCACTGATCGACAGCAACCGGCGCATCGTTGAGCGGGCGCGCATGCAGGTGGGCAACCTCGCCCATTCGCTGAAGACGCCGATTGCCGTTCTGCTCAATGAGGCGCGGACGCTCGACAAGGGGCTGGCCGAGGTAATCGCATCCCAGGCGGAAGCGATGCAGGCGCAGGTGACCTCCTACCTGAACCGTGCCCGTATCGCGGCCCAGCGCGACAGCGTGCTGGCCCGCACGGAGGCCCAGCCGGTGATTGAGCGGCTGGTGCGCGTGATGCGCAAGCTGAACGCGGATATCGCTTTCGAACTTGAGGTCGCGCCAGATCTGACATTCGCCATGGAGCAGCAGGACGTCGAGGAAATCGTCGGCAATCTCCTGGAAAACGCCTCCCGTTTCGCCCGCAGCAAGGTGGTGACGCGGGTCATGATGACGACCCGCGAGGACGAGGCGAGCGACGGACGGCGCGGCTGGATCGAGGTGGTGGTCGAAGATGACGGTCCGGGGCTCGCGCCCGAACAGATCGGCGAAGCGTTGAAGCGTGGCCGCAGGCTCGATGAAAGCAAGCCGGGAACGGGCCTTGGTCTGTCCATCGTCAAGGAGATTTCGACCGAATATCAGGGCTCGTTCGGCCTGTCGCGGGCAGGGATCGGCGGACTTCGCGCACAGTTGATCCTACCGGCTGTGACGAAGGACACTGCGTGATTGATTTTCCTGTGAAATTACATAGGTGTATAGGACTGATTTCGGCCGGCTGAGCAATGTCGCTTTCCGAAACCTGGACACGCGCCGCAAGGCGGCAACAATTGACGGCACTTGGAACGGTCTTATGGGTGTGAAGCGCTTCGCAGTATTGGCAGCCACGGCACTGGTGTCGATCGCCCTTTCGGGCTGTACGACCGCCGGCAGCGGCCGCAGCGCATCCCCCACGGCCAATTCAGCTGTCTACATTGCTGCCCTGCAGGGCGGGATCGTCGCGCGTACCGGCGTCAAGCTTTCGCGCAGCGAGACCCAGCGGGCGCTGGAGGCCGAATACCGGGCACTGGAAGCCGCTCCCGGCGGCCAGCCTGTGACCTGGACGAGTGGCGAAAACCGCGGCGAGGTCGTAGCCGCAGCCCCCTATCAGGTTGGCCAGCAGAACTGCCGCCAGTTCACCCACAAGGTGGTGAGCGGCGGTCGCGAACTGCAGGCCCGCGGTGCGGCCTGCCGCAACCCCAATGGCACCTGGACGCCGCTCAGCTGAGCATTGCATTCCTAATTTTGCTGAGTGCGAACTCCGCTCCCCACTTGACTTGGGTCAAGGCTGGGCGGGTTATGACGGCTTAGAGAACTCTTGCGGCCAAACGCCTCAACTTTCCGTCAGGGGGTGTTTGTCTGTTGGAAAGCACCCGTCCTTGACGTAATTGAGTTTCATGTTGTTCTGGATCATCTCCGCCCTGCTGACGGTCTTTGTTGCCGTCCTTCTTCTGTCCCCCCTGTTGCGGGCTTCGGCACGCGCGACGCGTTATGACGAGGGGGAGGCGGTCGTCTATCGTGACCAGTTGCGGGAGCTGGAGCGGGACAAGGCGTCGGGCCTGATTTCGGCTGAGGATGCCGATTATGCGCGCGCCGAAATCGGTCGCCGGCTGCTGGCGGTCGCGGGTGCTGAAAAGGGTGACGGCGAGGGCGATAAGGCATCGGAGGCGACTGCGGGCGGGCGACCCAAGCGCCGGCGCTATACGCTCTCCCAGGCTTTCATTCTCCTCTGTCTTCCCATCATCGGTCTTGCGGGCTACCTCGAAATCGGCAGCCCGGGAACGCCCGATGCGCCGCTTGCGGCGCGGATCGAGAATCCGGGCGATGACGTCAATCTGCTGGTGGCCAAGGTCGAGCGCCATCTGGCGACCAATCCTGGCGACGGGAACGGCTGGAACGTTCTCGCACCCGTCTATTTCCGCATCGGTCGCCTGCAGGATGCCGAGCAGGCCTATCGCAATGCGATCCGCATTCTCGGACCCGATGCCGAGCGAATGAATGGTCTCGGTGAGACGCTTGTCGTGCGCAATGACGGGATTGTCACCGAAGATGCCCAGATGGCCTTCCAGGCGGCGTTGAAGCTTGAGCCGAACAATCCGCGCGCCGATTTTTACCTGGCGTTGGCGCTGGAACAGTCCGGCCGCCGCGCTGAAGCACTGGCCGCCTTCCAGGCGATTGCCGCAGCATCGCCGCCGACGGCTCCGTGGATGCCGCTGGTCAACCAGCATATTGCAGCCAACAGCGCAGGTATGCCGCTTGCCAATGCCCCGTCGCAGCCGGTCGTACCGCAACAACAGACGCCATTGGCCAGCAATCCGGCAGCGCCGGGAGGCCCCTCCGCCGAAGACATTGCCAATGCGCAGCAGATGTCAGAGGCCGATCGCGGCGAGATGATCCGCGGCATGGTGGCAAGCCTCGATGCGCGGCTGAAGGAAGATCCCAATAATTTCGAAGGCTGGATGCGGCTCGTCCGCTCCTATGCCATGCTCAAGGACATGGACCGGGCGCAAGCCGCGCTGCGGGATGGCCTGAAGGCCTTCCCGGCCGCAGGCGCTCAGGGGCAGCAGCTTGTCGCCATGGCAAAAGAACTCGGCCTTGATGTCGAGGAGGTAAGCCAATGACCCGCAAGCAGAAACGCCTCGCGGTAATTGCCGGCGGCATGGGATTTATCCTGACCGCCGTGCTTCTGGTGATGTTCGCCTTCGGGCAGTCGATCGCCTATTTCTACGTTCCCGGAGATCTCGCCAAAGCCAACCTGCAGCCGGGCACGCGTATCCGCTTGGGCGGACTGGTCGAGGCCGGCTCTGTGGTGCGCGGCGAGGGCTCCACGATCACATTCACGGTGACGGATACGCTGAGCGAGCTGCCGGTGACCTATACCGGCATCCTGCCAGACCTGTTCCGTGAGGGGCAGGGCGTCGTTGCCGAAGGGCGTTTCGAGGGCATGGACAAGGTCTTCGTCGCCGATACGGTGCTCGCCAAGCATGACGAGACCTACATGCCCAAGGATGTCGCCGACCGGTTGAAGGCGCAAGGGGTGGAACTCAGCGGCAAGGAAGAGATCAAATGATCATCGAACTCGGCCATTACGCCCTCGTCCTCGCGCTTGCGACCAGTCTGATCATCTCCATCCTGCCCGTGATCGGCGCCCGTCGCGGCGATGCCGCTATGATGGCGGTCGCCACGACCGGGACCTATGCGCTCTTTCTGCTGGTTGCTTTTTCCTTTGCCGTGCTCACCTGGGGCTATGTCGTCTCCGACTTCTCGGTGCAGAACGTCTATCAGAACTCCCACTCGTTGAAGCCGATGATCTACAAGATCTCCGGCGTGTGGGGGAACCATGAAGGTTCGATGCTGCTCTGGGTGTTGATCCTCGCTCTCTTCAGCGCCATGGTCGCCTTCTTCGGCACCAACCTGCCGGACCGGCTGAAGGCCAATGTGCTGGCCGTGCAGGCCTGGATTACGACCGCCTTCACGCTGTTCATTCTCCTGACTTCGAACCCCTTTATCCGGCTTTCGCCCATCCCGGCGGAGGGCCAGGACCTCAACCCGGTCCTGCAGGATATTGGCCTCGCCATTCATCCGCCGCTCCTTTACCTCGGCTATGTCGGCTTCTCCGTCTGCTTCTCCTTTGCGATTGCCGCCCTGATGGATGGCCGAATCGATGCCGCCTGGGCGCGCTGGGTTAGGCCCTGGACGCTGGCTGCCTGGGTGTTCCTGACGGCCGGTATATCGATGGGCTCCTACTGGGCCTATTACGAACTCGGCTGGGGTGGCTGGTGGTTCTGGGACCCTGTTGAAAACGCCTCCTTCATGCCCTGGCTGGCGGGCACGGCACTTCTGCATTCGGCGCTCGTCATGGAAAAGCGCGATGCCCTGAAGATCTGGACGGTGCTGCTTGCGATTATCGCCTTCTCCCTGTCGCTGCTCGGTACCTTCCTGGTGCGATCAGGAGTTCTTACCTCGGTGCATGCCTTTGCCACCGATCCGACCCGCGGTGTCTTCATTCTCGGCATTCTCGTGATCTTCATCGGCGGGGCCTTCGCGCTCTTTGCGCTGCGCGCGCCGATGCTGAAGGCGGGCGGCCTGTTCCAGCCGATTTCGCGTGAAGGCTCGCTCGTCCTCAACAACCTGATCCTGACGGTGTCGACCGCTTCGGTTCTGATTGGCACGCTCTATCCACTGCTGCTGGAGACCCTGACGGGTGAGAAGATTTCGGTTGGTCCGCCCTTCTTCAACATCACCTTTGGTCTGCTGATGATCCCGCTGCTGCTGGCGGTGCCCTTCGGTCCATTCCTTGCCTGGAAGCGCGGCGATGTCCTCGGCGCCCTCCAGCGCCTCTATGTGGCGGCGGCATTGTCGCTCGTTCTCGGTCTCGGCCTCTGGTATGCCCAGAACGGCGGACCGGTCATGGCGGTTGCCGGTCTGGCGCTCGCCTTCTTCGTCATGGGCGGCGCGATTGCAGATCTCTGGTACCGCGCCGGTTTCGGCAAACACCCGCTCTCGACCGCCTGGAGCCGGTTCAAAGGCCTGCCGCGCTCGGCCTTCGGCACGGCGCTGGCGCATTTCGGTCTGGGCGTCACCGTGCTCGGTGTCGTCGCGGTGACCACCTTCGAGACGGAGACGGTGGTCGAGATGAAGCCGGGCATGACGGTGGAGGCGGGTGGCTATGTCGTGACCTTCGACGGCATCCGCGCGGCAACGGGTCCGAATTACACCGAGGACCAGGGCCACTTCACCATCCGCGAGGGTGGCGTGGTCGTGGCCGACGTCTGGTCTTCGAAGCGGCTTTATACCGCCCGCCAGATGCCGACGACCGAGGCCGGCATCGTCACCTTCGGCTTCAGCCAGCTCTATGTCTCGCTGGGCGATCCGATGGCAGACGGCGGGATCGTCGTGCGCGTCTGGTGGAAACCCTGGATCCTCTGCATCTGGTACGGCACGCTGGTGATGATGGCGGGCGGTGTCGTCTCGCTGTCTGACCGCAGACTGCGTGTTGGCGCGCCGAAGCGGGCGAAAGTTGCGGCGAAGGCGCCGCTGGAGGCGGCGGAGTGAGTGCGTTGAAAAACCCCTCCCCAACCCCTCCCCGAATCTCGCGCCCTTGGGGGGAGGGGCTTTTGCGCCGCGTGCTGCCTCTGACGGCTGAGCGAGCGGCGTCCCCACCTATTCTCCCCCCTTGTGGGGGAGATGGCCGGCAGGCCAGAGGGGGACTTCGGGCCGCATTCCTGATGCTGGTCCTTCTGCTCACCCCCATCCACGCCTTCGCCGTGAACCCCGACGAAGTGCTCTCCGATCCTGCTCTTGAACAGCGCGCCCGTGCATTGTCTGCGGAACTGCGTTGCATGGTCTGCCAGAACCAGTCGATCGACGATTCCAATGCAGAGCTTGCCCGCGACCTGCGCGTCGTGGTGCGTGAGCGGCTGGTGGGTGGCGACACCGACGAGCAGGTGCTCGACTATGTCGTGTCGCGTTACGGGGAGTTCGTGCTCCTCAAGCCGAGGCTCAGCGTCCGCACCATCGCGCTCTGGGGTGCACCGGCGGCACTGGCGATCATCGGTTTGATCGTGGCTGTCATCTATACGCGCAGGCGCGCCGTGCAGCCGGTGGCGAAACTCTCGCCGGAGGAAGAGGCGCGACTGGGCAAGCTGCTCGAGCGCGAGTGATCAGGGGATACCCGCAAGCCGGCATCGTCATCGAGCGGCTCACCCGGCGGACTTTCGTGTAACCCCGGTCCGGTGTTGGGTTAAATGCAGCCCAAGCGCCCCCAAAACATTACGAAGATTTCATCTGCCGTACAGTTCGCCGTAACGTGACGCCCCCTATATCTCACCTCATCCACCGCTTCCCACCGCCGGATTGGCCGGCGGCTCCAGTCAGAAGAACAGATGAAGGTAGATCAAATGTCCGAGAACAAAGGTCGCTCCGTCAAGACGATCCTCAAGACCTCCACCGCCTCCGGCCTGGCTGCCGTGATGCTGTTGACGGCCGCTCCCTTCGCCGCCGTGCCCGCGCTTGCCGCACCGGTTGAAGTCAACGCGCCGCAGGTTCCGAGCTTCGGCGATGTGGTCGAGGCCGTCCTTCCTGCCGTCGTGTCCGTGCGCGTTCAGTCGAATGTGCAGAACACGGCCTCCGACGAAAGCAATTTTTCCTTCAACTTCGGCGGTCGCAATTTCGATGAACTGCCGGACGATCACCCGCTGAAGCGCTTCTTCCGCGAATTCGGCGGTCCCGGCATGGAAGGCCCGCGCGGTGAACGCGGTCCGCGCGCCGAGCGTGGTCCGGGACGGCTTCGCCCGACCGCCCAGGGCTCCGGTTTCTTCATCTCCGAAGACGGCTACATCGTCACCAACAACCACGTCATCAACGACGGCTCCGCCTTCACCATCGTGATGAACGACGGCAAGGAGTACGACGCCAAGCTCGTCGGCAAGGACAGCCGCACCGATCTTGCGCTGCTCAAGGTCGACTCGCCGAATACCAAGTTCACCTATGTTAAGTTCGCCGACGACGAAAAGGTGCGCGTCGGTGACTGGGTCGTCGCCGTCGGCAACCCCTTCGGCCTCGGTGGCACAGTGACCGCCGGCATCATCTCCGCCCGTGGCCGCAATATCGGCTCCGGCCCCTATGACGACTACCTGCAGATCGACGCGGCCGTGAACCGCGGCAACTCGGGCGGCCCCGGCTTCAACCTGAATGGCGAAGTCGTCGGCATCAACACCGCGATCTTCTCCCCCTCCGGCGGCAATGTCGGTATCGCCTTTGCCATTCCGGCCTCGGTTGCTACGGACGTTATCGCCAAGCTGAAGGAGACCGGGACGGTGTCGCGCGGCTGGCTCGGCGTGCAGATCCAGCCGGTGACGCAAGATATCGCCGACAGCCTCGGTCTGTCTGAAGCATCCGGTGCCTTGGTCGTTGCGCCACAGGCCGGCTCGCCCGGTGAAGAGGCCGGGATCAAGCAGGGTGACGTCGTCACCGCCGTGAATGGCGACCCGGTCAGGGATCCACGCGATCTCGCCCGCCGCATCGCAGCCTTCGCCCCGAACACCACCGTCGATGTCGCTCTGTGGCGCGACGGCAAGGCGACCGAGGTCAAGGTGAAGCTCGGCGAACTGCCGGCGGACCAGGCCGCAAGTGCGGAGACGGAAAACAATGCCGCTCCGGCTCCGGAAGCCGAACAGGAACTGTCCAGCCTCGGTCTTTCGGTCCGTCCGGCCGAGGGTGGCAAGGGACTGGCCATCGTTGATGTCGATCCCGACAGCGACGCTGCCGACAAGGGCCTGAAGGCCGGCGAGACGATCACCTCGGTCAACAACCAGCAGGTCTCCTCTGCGGCTGATGTTCAGAAGGTTCTCGAGCGCGCAAAGCAGGACGGTCGCACCCGGGCGCTCTTCCAGGTCGAATCGGAGAGCGGCAGCCGCTTCGTGGCGCTGCCGATCAACCAGGGCTGATCATGATGTGACGAAGGGCGCCGGCGGTCGAGGACCGGCGGCGCCCTTTGTCGTTTTCGGCGGTCGGTGGCCGTCATGTGTGAGGAAAGGACGAAGCATGGGGATCGCGGAACATGGACAGCGCAGGTCCGGCGAAACCGGCTATACGGTGGCCGATGCCGAGGCTAATGTCGCGCACATGAAGATACTTGTCATTGAAGACGACCTCGAAGCCGCAGCCTACATGACCAAGGCCTTTCGCGAGGCTGGCATTATCGCAGATCATGCCAGCGACGGCGAAAGCGGCCTCTTCATGGGGACGGAAAACACCTATGACGTCATGGTCGTCGACCGCATGCTGCCGCGCCGGGATGGTCTCTCCGTCATCAGCGAGCTCCGAAAACGCGGCATCGACACGCCGGTCCTCATCCTCTCGGCCCTTGGCCAGGTCGATGACCGCGTCACCGGCCTTCGCGCCGGCGGCGACGACTATCTTCCCAAGCCCTACGCCTTTTCCGAACTCCTGGCGCGTGTCGAGGTGCTTGGCCGCCGCAAGGGCAAGCCGGAGCAGGACATGGTCTACCGCGTCGGCGATCTGGAACTTGACCGGCTCTCCCATGAAGTGAAGCGCGCCGGCAAGGAGATCCTGCTGCAGCCGCGCGAATTCCGCCTGCTTGAATATCTGATGAAGAATGCCGGCCAGGTGGTGACACGCACCATGCTGCTCGAAAACGTCTGGGACTATCACTTCGACCCGCAGACCAACGTCATCGACGTGCATGTCTCGCGCCTGCGGTCGAAGATCGAGAAGGATTTCGATCGGCCCCTTCTGAAGACCGTGCGGGGTGCCGGCTACATGATCAAGGACGAAGGCTGACATGCGGCTGAAGTCCCGCCTCGGCGTGCTGGCCAAGTCCACGGCTGTCCGGCTCTCCGCTCTCTACATCCTGCTTTTCGCTCTGTGCGCGGCCTTCCTCGTCTTCTACGTGACGGGGCTGGCCGAGCGTATCCTGAACAACCAGACCCGCGAAGCGCTGCGCCAGGAAGTGACCGAGATCCAGAATGCCTTCGAGCGCGGCGGCATCAACCAGCTCTTGCGGACGATGGAGCGTCGTGCCCGCCAGCCGGGTGCAAACCTCTATGTGATCGCCAGCCCCAACGGCGAGATCCTCGCCGGCAATGTCGCTTCGCTGCAGCCCGGCGTCTTCGACGAGGAAGGCTGGACGAACTTTCCGTTCCGCTACCAGCGCTATACCGACAGCGGCGCCGTCAAGCGCCACCTCGCCACCGGCCACGTATTCGTTCTGGAGAACGGGATCCGCGTTCTTGTCGGTCGCGATCTGGGCGAGCCGGGCAAGCTCCGGCAGCTCGTGCGCCAGGCGCTCATGGTAGCGCTCTTGATCATGGGTGTCGGGGCGGTCGTCATCTGGTTCGCAATCGGGCGCAATGCGCTCAAACGCATCGACCGGGTCTCGGCGGCGAGCCAGAAGATCATGGCGGGCGATCTCTCGCAGCGGCTTCCGGTCTCCGGATCAGGCGATGAGTTCGACCGGCTATCGTCATCGCTGAATGGCATGCTGGGCCGCATCGAGCAGCTGAACGAAGGCCTGAAACAGGTCTCCGACAACATTGCCCACGACCTGAAGACGCCGCTGACACGCCTGCGCAACAAGGCCGCCGATGCGCTGAACGAGGATGATCCGAACGCTCGCAAGGTGGCACTTGAGACGATCATTGCTGAATCCGACCAGTTGATCCGCACCTTCAATGCGCTGCTGATGATCTCCCGCGTCGAGGCGGGATCGATTGCCGCCGAACTCTCCGACATCGACATCTCAGCCATCGCTGCCGATAGCGCCGAGCTTTACGAGCCGGTGGCGGAGGAGGCGGGCCAGGTGATGATCTGCGAGGTGGCACCGGGCTTGTCCGTGCGCGGCAACCGCGAGCTGGTTGGCCAGGCCATTTCCAACCTGATCGACAATGCCATCAAATATGGCAGTCAGGGTGATGCAGGGTCGGAGATCCGGGTACGGGTGTCCCGGGGGGCTGACGGCGTGGAAATCGCGGTTTCCGACGAAGGTCCCGGCGTCCCGGAAGACAAGCGCGCGGAAGTGGTGAAGCGCTTCGTGCGGCTGGACAAGAGCCGCTCCAAGCCCGGCACAGGCCTAGGCCTTTCGCTGGTCGAGGCGATCATGGCGCTGCATGGCGGTCGCCTCGTGCTCTCCGACACGCGCAATCATCCCGATCATCCCGGCCTGACGGCCACCATGGTTTTTCCCGGACTGAAGCCGTAACCTGTTCAGGTTTGAGATTCGCTAGAAATCTCGACCGGGAGAGGAGACGCTGATGGGGAACGGCAGGACGAGCAGATTGTCTGATGTGGCCGACGGAGCAATACGTCCGCTGAACCAGACGGAGCTGAAGGCGGCCACCGCTTTGCTCAAGGACCTGACCAAGCAGGAGCCTGGGCTTGCCGAACATGTGTCGGCGGAAGGCCCGCTCCGACAATTCGTGCTCTCGGCTTTCACACTCTCCCCCTATCTGCGTGATATTGCCAACCTGAAACCATCGCTGCTGCTGGACGCCGTCGCATCGCCGATCGAGCCGCAAATCCTCGATGCGATCCAGGACGCGCGTAACGCCTGGAAGCCCGATGCCTCCGGTACCGCACCGGGTGAAGCCGAGGTTATGGCGCGGCTGAGGCACGCCAAGCGGAAAGTGGCTTTTCTTGCCGCGCTCGCCGATCTTGCTCGCGTCTTCACCGCCCGTGACACCACAGCCTGGCTGACATCGATTGCCGATGCGGCGGTGGCTGCGGCGATCGATCATCTGCTGCTTTCGGGCCACGACGGCGGCAAGCTGACGCTAAAGAACCGCGATAACCCGGCCGAAAGCAGCGGCTTGATCGTGCTTGGCATGGGCAAACACGGCGCCCGTGAGCTGAATTACTCCTCCGATATCGACCTCGTGATCTTCTACGATCCGGAAGCCGGGATCCTGAAGGACCCTGATGATGCGATGGAGACCTATGGACGGATGATGCGCCGTCTGGTTCGCATCCTGCAGGAGCGGACCGCAGACGGCTATGTCTTCCGCACAGACCTGCGTCTCAGACCCGATCCCGGCTCGACGCCGCTCGCGGTGCCGGTCGAGGCGGCGCTCATCTATTACGAGGGCAGGGGCCAGAACTGGGAGCGGGCGGCTTTCATCAAGGCGCGACCGGTGGCCGGTGACATGAAGGCGGGCGAAGGTTTCCTCAGGGAACTCGTGCCCTTCGTCTTTCGCAAATATCTCGACTATGCGGCGATCGCGGATATCCACTCGATCAAGCGCCAGATCCATGCCCATAGGGGCCATGGCGCGATCGCGGTGAAGGGCCACAATGTCAAACTGGGGCGCGGCGGCATCCGCGAGATCGAATTCTTCGCCCAGACCCAGCAGCTGATCGCCGGCGGCCGCATGCCGGATCTGCGCTGCCGCCCGACCGAGGAAGCGCTGAAGGCCCTGGCGGGCGCCCGATGGATCGATGAACAGACTGCGGAAGAGCTGACCGACTGCTACTGGTTCCTGCGCGATGTCGAGCACCGCATCCAGATGGTCCACGACGAGCAGACCCATGTCCTGCCGGAGACAGAGGCCGAGCTGAAGCGCATCGCCTTCATGCTGGGTTTCATCGACACGACGGCCTTTTCCCGCGCCCTTGAAACGACGCTGAAGACCGTGGAGAAGCGCTATGCGCGCCTGTTCGAGAAGGAAGAGGGACTTTCGAGCGCGACAGGAAACCTCGTCTTCACCGGCCAGCAAGACGACCCGGACACGTTGAAGACGCTGAAGGGGCTGGGCTTCGAACGGCCGGAGGACATCTCCCGCGTCATCCGCACCTGGCATTATGGTCGCTACCGCGCGACGCAATCCGTGGAAGCCCGCGAGCGGCTGACCGAGATGACGCCGGATCTGCTGAAGGCCTTCGGCGAGAGTCGGCGGGCGGATGAGGCGCTGCTTCGCTTCGACAATTTCCTCTCGGGCCTTCCCGCCGGTATCCAGCTCTTCTCGCTGCTCGGCAACAATCCCGCGCTTCTTGACCTGATGGTCAACATCATGGCAGCAGCCCCGAGGCTTGCTGAAATCATCGCTCAGCGTCCGCATGTCTTCGACGGAATGCTGGACCCGGGCCTCCTGGTCGAACTTCCCACCCGTGACTATCTCGGCAAGCGGCTGAAGAGCTTTCTCTCCAGTGCCCGCCATTACGAGGAAATCCTTGACCGGCTGCGCATCTTCGCCGCCGAGCAGCGTTTCCTGATCGGTATTCGCCTCTTGACCGGCTCGATCGGCGGCGCCCAGGCAGGCCATGCCTTCACCGACCTCGCCGGTCTCGTGATCGACGAGGCGCTGAAGGCCGTGGTTGCGGAAATGGAATCCGCCCATGGCAAGATCCCGGGCGGGCGCGTGGCTTTGGCCGGCATGGGCAAACTCGGCTCCTACGAATTGACGGCCGGCTCCGACGTCGACCTGATCCTGCTCTACGAGCATGACGACGACGCGGCGGAATCAGACGGCGCCAAGCCGCTCGACCCGGTGCGCTACTTTGCCCGGCTGACCCAGCGGTTGATTGCAGCCCTTTCGGCGCCGACGGCGGAAGGTGTGCTCTACGAGGTCGACATGCGGCTGCGCCCCTCCGGCAACAAGGGGCCGGTTGCGACACGGCTGAGATCCTTTGCCCGCTACCAGCGCGAGGAGGCCTGGACCTGGGAGCATATGGCGCTGTCGCGGGCGCGGATGATCTGCGGCGATACCGGCCTCATTGCGGAGGCTGAGAAGATCATCGAGGAGGTGCTGGCTGCACCCCGTGACATGGCAAAGACGGTCAAGGACGTCGCTGAGATGCGGGCGCTGATCGAAGAGGAGAAGCCGGCGAAGGATCTATGGGATCTGAAGCTCATCCCCGGCGGCCTGATCGACATCGAGTTCATCGCGCAATATCTGGCGCTGCTGGCGCCGTCCAAGGGCCACCGGATCAGGACGAACGAGCTTTCGACAGCCGATGCCCTGAAGGCCCTGGGCAACCTCATCGATCCGAACGACCTCGATACCTGCCTGACGGCGCTGAAATTCTACACCGACGTCTCCCAAGTCATCCGTCTGTGCATCGACGGTCCCTTCGACCCGGCAAATGTCCCCGCCGGCCTTACCGACCGCGTGGCCCGCGCCGCTGACAGTCCGGATATGAAGACGGCGGAAGCCGAGGTGAAGCGGCTGTCGAAGGCCGTGCGCAAGGTGTTTACGAGGGTGGTCTCAGGCTGACGCCCAAGGCGTCGCCCTTCGGCTAGCCTCGACGATTGCTGATCAGCCTAAGCGGCTTCAGGCCGAAGCCCAGCAACAGGTTGAAGGTGGCGCGGTCGAGCAGGAAGACCAGGAGCGCCACGATTGGCCAGACGGCGCAGGCCAGGATGAAGGCGATGAGCCAGTCGTCGATCGTCAGATGGGCGAACGTCGCTGCAGCGAGCAGGGCAAAGGGCAGGGAGAGCGGCAGGATCACGCGGCGCAGGATGCCGCTCAGCGTCAGGTGGCCGCCGAAATCGAAGAGCGAGCGAAGTGCTGCCGCGATGGCCGCGCCGACAATGCCGAATTGCATGGTGAGCAGGATCAGCACACCGGCAAAAGGCAAGAGCAGCCCGAGATGCAGCTTGGCGATCAGGTCCGGCCGGTGCTGGCTGTGGATCAGCCAGTAAGGCGCGAAGATCATCGAATTGAGCCAGATCGAAGTCACGAGGATCGTGGCCGGCGTGCGTGCCCGTTCGGCAAAGGCCTCGCCGAGCCAAAGCGTCAGCAGCGGATCCATGAGCAGAATGATCGATGCGCAGATGCCGCCATAGAGGAGGGCGGTGACGATAAGCACGCGGGCGCTGAGCGCCTTTGCCTCTTCGGCTTCCGAACTGGCAAGCCGTGGGAAAATGGCGCGCGAAATGGCGCCCGGGATGATCTGACTGCGCGAGATCAGGTTGAGCGGCACGGCATAATAGGTGACGGCGGCAACGCCGAAGAAACGGCCGACCATCAGTTGATCGAGCGAGCCGAGGATCGGCGTGAGCACCGAGGAAATTGTCACCCAACCGCCATAGGAGAGAAGTCGGCGGGCCCTGTCCTTGTCGAAGTCCGAAAACCGCAATGGTCCTTCGATCCGATTGATCGCGACGAAGATGGCGAGCATCAGGATGACGCGGGCGAGCACGGCGCCCGGGATCACCGTGCCGAGATCCGGCGAGACGAAAACGGCGAAGGCGAGCGGTAAAATCTGCGCGAAGATCGCGCCCGAGACCTGCAGCACATTGGCAAGCGCGAAATTCTCCCGCGCCTCGATGGCGTCTATGCCGGCACCGTTAAGGATAACGAGCGGCAGAAGCAGAGCGATCCAGGGCATGGCTGCCTTGACCTCGCCCTCGATCTCCGCCGGCACCTGGACCACGCCGCCGACGATATAAGAGCCGAGCAGATAGAGCAGGAAAGCGCCGAAAAAGGTCATCGACGCATTAATGGTAAACGAGGTGACAATGACACGGGCGCGTTCGCGCTGAGCGGAATGGTCGAGGCGGGCAAGAGCGTTGATGGTGGCGGGCGCCAGGCCGAGCTCGAGGAAGCCGAGATAGGCAATCATCACCCAGATCAGCGAGATGACGCCGTAGCGGGCATCCCCGACATAATCGATATAGACGGGCACGGTCAGGATCATCACCGGAATCGGCAGCAGGGCGCCGATCAGGTTGATGATGAAATTGACGTAGAGCCGATTGCGCGGCTTGCCTTCACTGGCCATTGCGGTCCCTGAATTTCCCACCGGCTCGTCACCGGCATGTCCCGACCCTGTCATGGCCCGGCGACCCTTACGGATGGGTAAGTCCGGGCGCGTAATCGGCAGGGAGGGTTAAGGGCGGGTGAACAGGCGGTCACGCTGTTAAGCGCTGCGCTTCAGTCCCTGCGCCACCACGACATCCGGGATGCGCATCGACACGACGGTGCCCTGGCCCTCGCGGGAGCGGATCTTCAGCGAGCCGCCATGCAGGGCGACCAGGGAGCGGGAGATGGCAAGGCCGAGGCCGGAGCCGCCTTTTGACTTGGCATACTGGCTCTGCACCTGTTCGAAGGGGTTGCCGATCTTGCTGAGGGCGCTTTTCGGGATGCCGATGCCGGTGTCGACGATGGAGACGAGCACGGCGCCTTGCACCTGGCGGGCACGGAGCGCGATCCGCCCCCCATCATCGGTGAACTTCACAGCGTTGGACAGGATATTGAGTAGGATCTGCTTGATAGCACGGCGGTCGGCAAAGAGCGAAAGGCCGGGTTGGACATGCTGCTCGACCGTGATGTTCTTTTCTTCGGCGGGAATTGCCGTGAGGCGCATGCTCTCTTCGATCAGCGGGCAGAGGTCGATCCTTTCGCAGCGGATCTTCATCTGACCGGCTTCGATCTTCGACATGTCGAGGATGTCGTTGATGACGTTCAAGAGATGCTTGCCGCTTTCGTGGATGTCCTTGGCATACTCCTCGTATTTCGGCGAACCGACAGG
>OGCL01000549.1_pt1 | contig 39484 bp, 34 predicted proteins | sample 1570041 | NCBI WGS metagenome assembly OGCL01 (sample SAMN06266162, study PRJEB24511) | hot springs metagenome | isolation source: Hot spring water | place: South Africa: Limpopo | collected 2015-06-22 | reverse complement strand
TTCGGGCTGCAGAGCTATTTCATGAAGCGCATCCAGAAGATGCTCGCCGAGCGCGGCCGCAAGCTTGCCGGTTGGGACGAAGTCAGCCATGGCGGCGGCGTTGATCCCGATGGAACGCTGCTGATGGCCTGGCAGAAGCCGGAGGTCGGGCTGGAACTGGCGCGGCAGGGCTATGACGTCGTCATGACCCCGGGTCAGGCCTATTACCTCGACATGGTGCAGGACGAGTCCTTCCAGGAGCCGGGTGGCAGCTGGGCCGGGACCGTGCCGCCGAAGCACACCTATACCTATGAGGCGGTCGCCGAGTTTCCGGCAGAGCTTGCGCCGCGCATGCGGGGTGTCCAGGCCTGCATCTGGTCGGAGCATTTCCTCACCCGCGACTACTTCAACCACCTCGTCTTCCCGCGGCTTCCGGCCATTGCCGAGGCCGCCTGGACGCCGAAGGAGAACAAGGACTGGCTGCGGTTTGCGGCCATCGTCCGCCTGAGCCCGCGTTACTGAGGATCTGTGCACCATGAGTTTCCGCATCGCCGTCGGCGGTATCCATACCGAATGCTCGACCTCGTCTCCCGTCCTCATGCAGCCGGAGGATTTCCGCGTGCTGCGCGGGCCGGACCTGCTGGCGCATGAGTATTTCGACTTCCTTGAGGCTGAGGGCGTCGAGCATCTGCCGCTGCTGCATGCCCGCGCAGTTCCGGGCGGTCCCGTGGCACGCGCTACCTATGAGGGGTTCAAGGCTGAATTCCTTGAGCGGCTGAAGGCCTCACTGCCGATCGACGGGCTTTATCTCGCCATGCATGGCGCGATGATTGTCGAGGGCATGGACGATGCCGAAGGTGACTGGATTTCGGCGGCGCGGGCCGTTGTCGGGCCCGATGTCCCGGTTGCTGCGAGCTATGACCTGCATGGCAACGTCACCCAGAAGATCGTCGACCAGTTGGATATCTTCGCCGGCTATCGCACCGCCCCGCATATCGATGTGCGCGAGACCATGGTTCGGGCCTGGTCGATGCTAGTGCGGGCGCTCACGACCGGGGATAAGCCCGGCGTCGCCTGGGCGCCGGTGCCGGTTTTGTTGCCCGGCGAGCGGACCTCGACCGAAGACGAGCCGGCGAAGAGCCTCTATCTGAAGCTGCCGGAGCACGATGCGGTCCCGGGCATCTGGGATGCCAACCTGATGGTCGGCTATGTCTGGGCCGACGAGCCTCGCGCCACCGCCTGTGCCGTCGTCACGGCCGTCGACAAGGCTGCGGCGGAGAAGGTCGCTGCTGCCATCGCGCAATCCTATTGGGACGCGCGTGAAGATTTCCGCTTCGGCCCGGTTACAGGACCGCTTGAGGACATGCTCGAGATCGCCGAGCGCACCGAGACACAGCCGATCATCCTGGCGGATTCCGGCGACAACCCGACGGGTGGCGGTGTCGGCGATCGGGCGGATGTGTTGAAGGCGCTTCTGGCGCGCTCGATCGATGACGTTCTGATTGCCGGCATCACCGACCGTCCCGCCGTCGAACGCTGTTTCGAAGCCGGTGCCGGCGCGCGGGTTTCGCTTACAGTCGGCGGTTCGCTCGATCCGGCAAGCCCGTCGGTCGAGGTGGAGGCGGATGTCGTCTTTCTCGATGATCCCGGTTTGCCGGCCGAGCAACAGGCGGTCGTCAGGATCGGCGGGATCACGCTGGTGCTCGCATCACGGCGTCGGCCCTATCACAACATCGCGGACTTCACCCGGCTCGGGCTCGATCCAACCAAGGTGCGGTTGCTCGTCGTCAAGTCCGGCTATCTCTCGCCTGAGCTTGCGCCGATCGCCAATCCCAACCTGATGGCGCTGACAGATGGCGTGATCAACCAGGACATCGAGAACCTGCCGAGCCATCGCCGCCATCAGCCCAGCTATCCCTTCGTCAAGGATTTCAGCTATACGGCTAAGGTGTTTTTCTCGACGCGATTCCCTTGAGACATTGATGTCGGTGCCGCCTCTCCGGCGGCACGATCCCCAACCCGATTGTACCCTTGATGTTGTCCTCCTTTTCGGTGGTCTATCGCCACAAGCCGATCCGGGTCAGTGCGGCCGCGATCTTCTTCTTCGGCTTCTCCGGCGCTGCGACGTCGCCCTACATGTCGCTGATCGGCATTCGCGAACTCGGACTGTCGGACGCGGTCTATTCCGTGCTGATCTTCCTGGCGGCCGTGGTGAATGTGTCGGCCAGCGTCACCGCCGGCATCATTGCGGACAGGCTTGGACATTTCAGGTCGCCGATGATCCTTGCCGCCATCTTCGGCATCATCGGCTTCGGGCTGGTCTATGTGGTGCCGACCCCGGTGATGTTTGGGATCGCGACGCTCGTGCTGATCCCGGTGTTTGGGACAATCAACTCGCTGATTTTCGCCAATATCCGCGCGGTCTCGTCCGGCATGGCGGTGCGCGAGTTGATGGCGGTGAACTCGGCTGTCCGCGCTGTCCTATCCGCCTCATGGGTTCTGGTGCCCGGTGTCGTCGGCGCGCTGCTCGTCGGCCAGCCGAGCATGCTGCCGGCCTTCCTGCTCGCAAGCCTTGCCTGCCTCGTCTGTCTCCTGCTGTTCGTCTTCGGGCTCGATCGTCTGCCGCCAGTGCAGGAGGGGGAGAGGCAGCACTATTCCTTCTTCCGTTCGATCCGGCAGATCGGCTCGGCAAGTGTCTTGCCAAGGCTGCTGGCGATTTCGCTGATCTCGGCCATGCTGCATGCCAACGGCACCGTGCTTCCGTTGATCGTCACCGGCAAGGCCGGCGGAACACCGGCTGATGTTGGCGTCATCGTCGGGATCGTCGCCTTTCTCGAAATCATCTTCATCCTCTTCTGGGGATGGGTGGAGGCCAGAACCTCCATTCTCTTCGCGATGGTCACTGCGGCGACCATCTATTGCGGCTATCTCGTCTTTCTTGGGCTCGCCGATCGGCCCATGGATGTTTATCTGCTGACTGTGGTCGCGGGCCTCGGGGCTGCCGGAATTATCGCCATCCCGATCACCTATCTGCAGAACCTGATCGCTGACCGGGCTGGCCTTGGCAGTTCGCTGATTGCGGTCAACGTCTTCCTGAGCGGTGGAATGGCCTCGCTGATGTTTGCACTCGGCACCAGCATCAGTGACTATGCGGGCACGGCGATTATCGCCTCGATCGCAGGCTTCCTGGGTGTCTGTCTGCTGTGGCTGCTCGATCGAGCGCCGAAGGTGAAGGTTGAAGTTTGACATGGTGACGTCTCGGGAAAACGCATCAGCACCCATTCTCGAAATTTGTGTCGACGATGTCGTGGGTCTGAACGCGGCGATCGCTGGTGGGGCAGACCGGATCGAACTCTGCTCGGCGCTTGGTTCGGGCGGTCTCACACCGTCACGTGGTTTCATGACCGTTGCGGCCCAGGCGCCGATCCCCGTTCACGCGCTTATCCGTCCGCGCGCTGGCGGGTTTACCTATGCCGAGACCGAGGTCTCGGTCATGGAGGCGGATATCGCTGCCGCCCGTGACGCGGGGCTCGCTGGCGTCGTGATCGGCGCTACCACCGCCGGCCATGCGCTGGATAGCGATGTCATCCATCGGCTGATCGATGCTGCGCATGGCCTTGATCTCACTCTGCATCGGGCCATCGATGTCGTGGAAGACATGGATGCCGCTCTCGATCTTGCGATCCAGCTGGGCTTTTCACGTGTGCTGACGTCGGGCGGTGCGCGCCATGCGGAAGAAGGGCTCGATGTTATCGCGCGGTTGGTCAAGCGTAGCGCCGGAAGGATCTCGATCATGCCTGGGGGCGGGGTTAGACCTGAGAACGTCTCGCGCTTTCTCGGGATCCCCGGGGTGGCCGAGTTGCATGCATCCTGCAGCCGGGCGGAAGTCGGCGCAGAACGGCTCGTGGAACTCGGTTTCGCAGCGGAGTTGATACGCTGCACGGATGCCGAGATCATCCGCCAGCTCAAAGCTGAGATAACCGCCAGCATAGGCTGACGCTCAGGAGGCCAGCGCCTGTGTGCCTTGAGCCGCGAGCAGCTTCAGGGTCTCGGGTGCGACCATCGGCTTGCCGAAATAATAGCCTTGCACGGCCCGGACGCCGAGACCTTCGAGGATGTGCAGTTCCTCTTCGGTTTCGACACCTTCAACGATCGCTTCGAGTTCCATTTCCGCGCAGAGTGCCAGCACCGACTTGACGATGTTGAAGCTCGTGCGGCGAGTATGGATGTTGCGCACGAAGCTGCCGTCGATCTTGATCTTGGTAAGGGGCAGCTTGTGAACGTGGTTCAAGCTGGAATAGCCGGTGCCGAAGTCGTCAAGCGCTATGCCTGCGCCGAGTTCCCGCAGCATCTGGATCGAGGCGCTCGCCTGCTCGAAGTCGTGCATGACGGCCGTTTCGGTGATCTCGAAATTGATGCGACGCGGATCGAAGCCGCTTTTCAAAACGATCGAGACGATCTTCAACGTGTTCTCCGGCGAGCTCAGGTCGTGTGGAGACAAGTTGAAGGAGAGATAGACGTCGTCTGGCCAGAGGCATGCCACGTCAAGCGCGCGTTCCAGCAGAAGGCGCGTGATCAATGTGATGCGCCCATTGTGCTCGGCGACGGGGATGAACTCGGCAGGCGAGACATTGCCGATATGGGGGCTATTCCAGCGCGCAAGAGCCTCGAAGCCGATGCAGACACGGCGGTTGACGCAGGTGATCGGCTGAAAGACCAGCGAGAGCTCTTTCTCGAGATCGGCCGCGACGAGCGCTTCCTCGACGACTTTCTGGCGGTTCAGCTCATTGGCCTGCACGGCATTGAAGATGACTGTGCCGGCACGGTGGTGGCGCTTGGCCGTATAGAGGGCGTAGTCGGCGAGTTCGTAGATTTCCGGGCCGGTTTCGCCAACATCCGGATAGAGTGCGAAACCGACGGATCCGGTGACCTGGACCATGCTGCTGCCGATGTTGATGCGTTCGGCGATCGCCTCGCAAACCTTCTGGCCGAGTGCCATCACATCGTTTTCGCTGAACTCTCCCTGGAGCAGCAGTCCGAACTCATCGCCGCCGAGACGGTAGACCGATAGGTTCTCGTCACTGATTGCGGAGAGGCGGTTGCCGATCTCGATCAGCACCTTGTCACCGGCGGAGTGTCCGTAGAGGTCGTTGACGGGTTTGAACCCGTCTAGGTCAATGACACCCACGGCCAGTTTTTCCCCGGCCGCACTGGCCCGCCCGAAGGCCGCTTCAAGCATCTGAAAGAAGCTGCGTCGGTTTGCAAGCAGTGTCAGGCTGTCGAGGTTGGCGAGGCGCAGGTTCTCGTCCGAGAGCACCTGCATCGCCTTGTTCTGCTCCTGCAGGGCCTGCTGCTGGAGCATAAGGACATTGCGGGATTCATGCAGCTGGTGAAAGTCGCGGTAGTGCGAGAGCAGGATCGTGATCATCGCCACCGTCACCAGAATGACGTTGACGCCGGTTGCGATGAAGGTTGGCTCACCACTCAGGCACATTACGATGAAGAAGGGCAGGTTGACCGTGACGGTGACGATCAGGGCCGCGGACCTCAAATGCATCAGGCAGAAGATGCATCCGATGACGGTAATCGCCATGAAGAAGGCGACATGAGCCTTCTGGTAGGCGTCGCCATAGGGCAATAGCGAAATCGACCAGGCGGTGCAAAAGACCGCGATCGGAAACGTCAGAAAGTTAGTTGCGCGCAACTGCTTGTAGGCTTGCTCCGGCGTTCTCTGGCGTTTCCTGCCACGGAGCCAGATGAGCGAGCGCAAAGCGAAAAGGCTGGTCAAAAACGCTGGGAGGTAGACCACCAGATAATCCGGCGCCGCACCCTGATGGGTCCAGGACAGCGAGATCATGTTGGTCGCCAGAATGAAATAGAGCAGCGGGACCTGCTTGGAGAAAGCCTCGAACTGGGCAGCGGTCAGCGCTGGATTGCTGTTCGGGACCTTCAAGAGATCCAGCCAACCAATCACCCGGCTCCGGGCACCATGCATCGCTTCTTTTTCTCCCACGCCGGTCTGCTCTCCTCTCGCATCCAGCTTACTTTTCTAAATGAGAGTCCGTTAAAATTGCGGAAAGCGTAGATGACAAATCGTAACAGGTGCGTACCGGTCTTCAGTTGGTGATTGCAGCCTCCCAAGTCCGCCGGTATCAGGATGCCTGATCCCAAGGAGCTTTGCTTGCCGTGAATTCGATCATCTGCCTGTTCGCAGTTCTCATTCTCCCTCTCGCTTTAGCGGTGCCCGCTGCCGCCCAGGAGTGGCAGCCGACCGAGCAGGTAGAGCATTACAAGATCAACGGCAGCACGCCGATGGCGCTCTACCAGTCAATCGGTGAGCGCGGGCCGAAACTCAGCCTTGGACGGGTGATTGCCCACACGACCTTCAAGCTTACCTGGCAGCGGGACTATCAGCAGCAGGGTGTAGCTTGCGTTCTCGCCACGGCAAAGCCCAGGCTGGTCATCACCTATACGCTGCCGAAGCCCGCACAGAAGCTTTCTCCCGACGTGGCAGCTAAGTGGCAAGCGTTCTATGACGGCATTGTCGAGCACGAGAAACTGCATGGGCAGTTCATGAAGGACCTGACCCAGCAAATCCAGGATGTGTCGATCGGCCTGCGCGATGAAAACGATCCGGGCTGCAAGAAAGTGCGCGCAGCCCTCCAGGCGCAGCTGAAGCCGATTTCGGATGCGCATGTGGCGCGCCACAGCGAATATGACCAGGTCGAGATGTCACCGGGTGGTGCTGTGCATCAACTGATCCTGACCTTCCTCAATCCCTGAAACAAAAAAGGCGCCCGCATGGGGCGCCTTCGATCTGCCTCAGACGCGTTCCAAGGCGATCGCAATGCCTTGGCCGACGCCGATGCACATGGTGGAGAGCGCATAGCGTTCGCCGGTTTCTTTCAGCTCAAGCGCCGCCGTTCCGGCGATGCGGGCGCCCGACATGCCAAGCGGATGGCCGAGCGCGATCGCGCCGCCATTGCGATTGACGCGCGGGTCGTCGTCGGCAATGCCGAGATCGCGGAGCGTGGCAATGCCCTGGCTCGCAAAGGCCTCGTTCAGCTCGATGACGTCGATCTGCTGCTGCGTCAGGCCGAGGCGGGCGAGCAGCTTCTTGGAGGCCGGTGCCGGGCCGAAGCCCATGATGCGCGGCGGAACACCAGCGGTCGCGCCGCCCAGGATGCGGGCGATGGGGGTAAGTCCGTATTTCTTCACGGCGGCTTCCGAAGCGATGATCAGGGCGGCCGCCCCGTCATTGACGCCGGAGGCATTGCCGGCGGTGACGGTGGCGCCGTCCATCTTGTTGACCGGCTTCAGCTTGGCGAGCGCCTCGACCGAGGTCGCACGTGGATGCTCGTCGCGGTCGACGATCACGGGGTCACCCTTGCGCTGCGGCACGGTGACGGGGGTGATTTCCTTGGCCAGCCGGCCATTGGCTTGCGCTTCCGCCGCCTTGGCCTGGCTGCGCACGGCAAAGGCATCCTGGTCCTCGCGGGAGACCTTGAAGTCGATCGCCACGTTGTCGCCGGTCTCCGGCATGGAATCGACGCCGTATTGCTTCTTCATCAGTGGATTGACGAAGCGCCAGCCGATGGTGGTGTCGTAGATCTCGGCATTGCGGGAGAAGGCGGTCTCGGCTTTCGGCATGACAAAAGGTGCGCGGCTCATGCTTTCGACGCCGCCAGCGATCATCAGTTCTGCCTCGCCCGACTTGATCGCGCGGGCAGCGGTGATCACCGCATCCATGCCGGAGCCGCAGAGGCGGTTGATCGTGGTGCCGGTAACGGAGACGGGGAGACCCGCCAGCAGGGCCGACATGCGCGCGACATTGCGGTTGTCTTCGCCGGCCTGGTTGGCGCAGCCAAAGATCACGTCCTCGACGGCTTCCCAGTCGATGCCCGCATTGCGCTCCATCAAGGCTTTCAGCGGCACGGCGCCGAGATCATCGGCTCGGACGGAGGAGAGAGAGCCGCCGAAACGACCGATGGGCGTGCGGATATAGTCGCAGATAAAGGCTTCGGTCATATCGGTATCCTCACAGAGCCGGAACAACGAGGTCGGCGACCGGACCGTCCGTGTGGAGCTTGGCGCCGGTCATGGCCTGCAGCTCGTCCATGGTCATGGCGGCAAGCTTTTCGCGTACGACGAACTTGCCGTCGACGATGTCGATCACGGCGTGGCTGGTATAGACGCGGGTGATGCAGCCGACGCCGGTTAGCGGGAAGGTGCAGCGGTCGACGAGCTTCGGCTTGCCGTCCTTGGTGACATGTTCGGTGATGACGACGACCTGCTTTGCGCCATGGACGAGATCCATCGCACCGCCGACGGCGGGGACGCCCTTGGACCCGACGCGCCAATTGGCGAGATCGCCGTTTTCTGCCACCTGATAGGCGCCGAGGATAGCCACATCGAGATGGCCGCCGCGGACCATGGCAAAACTGTCGGCGTGGTGGAAGAAGGCGGAACCCGGCTTCAGGGTGATCGCCTTCTTGCCGGCATTGATCAGGTCCCAGTCTTCTTCGCCGGCGGGCGGGGCCTCGCCGAAGTTCAAGACGCCGTTTTCGGTGTGGAATATGGCTTGGCGGCCTTCCGGCTGGAATTTGGCGACCATTTCCGGAAAGCCGATGCCGAGGTTGACATAGGCGCCGTCAGCGATGTCCTGAGCAGCGCGCCAGGCGATCTGGGCGTTGGAGAGCTTGATGTCCTCGCGGGTGTCGATAGCTGCTGCGTCGGTCATGCGTAAACCACTCCGGCCCGGATGAGCTCTTCTTCCTGTTGCGGGTTGGCGACCTCAACGACGCCGTCGACAAAGATGCCGGGCGTGATCACCTGTTCGGGATCGATCTCACCGGGCTTCACGATCTTCGAAACCTGGGCGATGGTCTTGGCGGCGGCCATGCACATCAGTGGATTGAAGTTGCGGCCGGCCATGCGGTAGGTCAGGTTACCCATTGTGTCACCGAGATGGGCCTTGACGATGGCAAAGTCGGCCTTCAGCCAGCGTTCCTGCACGTATTTGCGGCCATCGAATTCGGCAATCACCTTGCCCTCGGCCAGTTCCGTGCCAAAGCCGGTCGGGGTGTAGAAGGCTGGGATGCCGGCGCCGCCGGCGCGGATACGCTCGGCCAGCGTACCTTGCGGCACGAGTTCCAACTCGATCTCACCAGCGAGGTAACGGTCGGTAAAGGCGCGGGGATCGGAGGAGCGCGGGAAGGAGCAGATCATCTTCTTGACCATGCCGGCGTCGATCATCGCGGCAATGCCGATGCGTCCGTTGCCGGCATTGTTGTTGATGACCGTCAGGTTCTTCGGCCCCTTGTCGATCAAGGCGTGAATGAGCTCGATCGGCGCGCCGGAGCCGCCGAAGCCGCCGATCATGACGGTTGCGCCATCGCCGATTTCGGCCACGGCATCCGCCAGGCTCGCAATTGTCTTGTCCATGGGAACTCCCGTTTCCTTGAGTGCGGTCGCCCGCCTCCTCGCCGTAACAAATATGTCGCTCATGCCGTCGACATCAAGCAGTTTGTGCGATATTTGATATTTGTTCGATATTCGCACATCAAGGATGGCACGATGGTCAGCGAACGGGATGTCATGGGCGGTTTCGCAAAAGGGTTGAAGGTGCTCGAAGCCTTCGGGCCCGAACGCCAGCGGCTGAGCATTACCGAAGCGTCTGAGATCAGTGGGCTCGATCGGGCCACCGCCCGGCGGTGTCTGCTAACGCTCTCGGAGCTCGGCTATGCCGACTATGACGGAAAGTTTTTCTCGCTGACGCCGAAGATCCTGCGGATCGGTCATGCGTGGCTGTCCGCCACGCCGCTGCCGGTGCTGCTGCAGCCGCATCTCGACCAGTTGTCGGAGCGTGTCGGGCACAGCGCGTCGGCTTCCATCCTCGACGGCAGCGAGATTGTCTACATTGCTCGCGCAGCACAAAAACGGGTCATGTCGATCAACCTGATGCCGGGTTCGCGCCTGCCTGCTTACAGCGCTTCAATGGGGCGCGTGTTGTTGGCGGCGCTTTCGGATGCCGAGGTCGATGCCATACTCGCGGCTTCGCAGCTTAAGGCACATACGCCGCGCACGCTGACCGATCCCACATCGCTCAAGGCGGAAATCGCCCGGGTTCGCGTGCAGGGCTATGCTGTCATCGATCAGGAACTGGAAATCGGCCTGTGTTCTATCGCCGTTCCTGTTCACAACGATCGCGGGCGGGTGGTGGCGGCGATCAATGTCGGCGCGCCAGCGGCCATGCTGCCGGCTGCGGATCTGGCGGCGCATTGCTTACCGGCACTGCTGGAGCTACAGGCGAGGCTCAAGCCGCAGCTGCCCTGAGGCTCAAGTCGTCGCCACGTTGTTGGCGGCTTCCCGGATCGTGCGCATCAAAAGCGCCAGCGGCATGGAGGGAATGGCATCGGCCCGGACGGTGAGGCCAACCGGTCCCTTCGTCTCGCTCGTATCGATCGGCAAGGCCGCCAGGGTGCCGTCTGCCAGGTCTGTTGCCACCACGCCGGCGGAGATGATCCAGACCGCATCCGTCTGGCGGACGAAGGCGCGTCCGAAGCTGTCGGACACCGTTTCGATCTGGGTGGGCAGGCCGGAAATCCCGTTTGCGATGAGGAAACGTTCGACAAAGGGGCGGATGATCGAGGCGCGGGTCGGCATCAGCACCGGATATTCCTCCAGTTCGCTGAAGAGGTTGGAGCCGGCGGACAGGAGCGGGTGCCCGGCGCGGACGCAGAAGATAACCTGTTCGGAATAAAGATGCTCGAAGGAGAAGCCGGTCATTTGCTCAGGCGCCGCCAGGCGACCGACCACGAGATCAAGATCGCCGACCCGCAACTGTTCCAGAAGTACGGCGTTTTCGCCCGTCACGATCTTGATGCGGGCGGGCACCTCCTCCTTGAGAAACAGCGTCATCGCCTGGGGCATGATCCGGGTAGACACCGTGGGAAGAGCGCCGACGCGGATCGGCGGAGCATCGGCATGCAGGGCGTGCGAGACTGAATCGAAACCTTGGCGCAGGGCCGTCAGGGCGGCGCCGGCGTGCTTGAGAAAGGCTTCGCCATAGCGGGTGATCCGGATGCCTCGACCATCCTTCTCAAACACCGCCACCCCCAGAACCTCTTCCAACTCCCGAATGGTCTTGGTTACGGCAGGCTGGCTAACATGCAGAAGTTCCGCCGCCTTCATCACGCTTTTCTGGCGGGCCACCTCCACAAAGGTCTGCAGGTGGCGAAACTTCACGCGATTGTCGATCATGCGAAACATAACCCGGCGGTTAGGAATAAGATGGAAAACATCATTTTACCTAACCAAATCGCATGAGCAATATGGTGTCAACGGAGGAGGACACCCGTGCAGTTCGTTCAGATTAACGGCGTCAGCCTGCATCACCAGATCATTGGTGGGCCAGGAGACAAGCCCGTCATCGTCTTCATTAATTCGCTGGGCACGGATTTTCGCATCTGGCGCGACGTCATCGTTCGCCTTGCCGGCAGCTACCCGCTGCTGACCTATGACAAGCGGGGTCATGGACTTTCGGATGTCGGCAATGCGCCTAATTCCATCGAAGACCATGTCGATGATCTAATTAGGCTGCTTGAGCATTTGAGGGTCAACGATGCCGTGATCTGCGGACTGTCCGTTGGCGGGTTGATTGCCCAGGGGCTCTATGCGCGCCGTCCCGATCTGGTGAGGGCTCTGATCCTTTGTGACACCGCACACAAGATCGGAACTGCGGAAATGTGGGCGGCGCGCATCGCTGCTATCGAGGAAACCGGGCTTTCCGGAATCGTTGACGGCGTCATGGAGCGTTGGTTCACGCAGTCCTTCCGTGAAAGCGATCCGGCTTTTCCAGGCTATCGGAACATGATGCTTCGCCAGCCGGTCGACGGCTACATCGGCACATGTGCGGCGATCCGCGATGCCGACTACTCCGCCGCCGCCGCTCAGATTGCCGTCCCCACGCTCTGCGTCGTCGGCGAACAGGATGGGGCGACCCCACCCGATCTCGTGCTCTCACTGGCCCGGCTCGTGCCGGGCGCGCGGTATGAAATCATCAAGGGCGCCGGCCATATCCCCTGCGTGGAACAGCCGGAAATGCTCACCACCATCATCGAGGCCTTTCTCGCGCCCGTCATTTCAGGAGAGGCAGCCCATGGCTGATGCCCGCAGTTCTTCCGATCGCTATCGACAGGGCATGGAGACTCGCCGCCGAGTTCTGGGCGATGCCCATGTTGATCGCGCTTCGGCCTCGGCAACCCCCTTCGATCAGCCCTTCCAGGAGATGATCACGGAAGGTGCCTGGGGCACCGTCTGGTCGCGCCCCGGCATCAGCCGGCGGGAACGCTCGATGATCACCATCGCGCTGCTCGCCGCGCTTGGACACGATGAAGAGGTTGCCATGCATGTGCGCGCCACCGCCAATACGGGGGCGAGCCGCGAGGATATCACCGAAGCGCTGATGCATGTCGCCATCTATGCCGGGGTGCCCGCCGCGAATAGAGCTTTCAAGATTGCCAAGCAGGTGTTTGATAATATGGATACTGGCGAGACCGGGGGAGGGAGCCATGACTGACCTTTCGAACAAGAAGCCCGAGACCGGCGCCTTCTTCGCGCGCGACCGCAGTTGGCATCCCCCAGCCTACACGCCGCCCTACAAGACGTCCGTTCTGCGCTCGCCGCAGAAAGCGCTGTTGTCGCTCGATGGCACCAAGTCGGAAATTATCGGTCCGGTTTTCGGCCATTCACTGCTTGGCGAACTCGACAACGACCTGATCCACAACTTCGCCAAACCCGGCGAGAGCGCGATCGGGGAGCGCATTATCGTGCATGGCCGCGTACTCGACGAGCGCGGACGTCCCGTGCCCGGCGCCCTTGTCGAGTTCTGGCAGGCCAATGCCGGCGGGCGCTATCGGCACAAGAAAGAAAGCTACCTCGCGGCTCTCGATCCGAATTTTGGCGGTTGCGGGCGCACCATCACTGACGAGAACGGCTACTACTTTTTCCGTACCGTCAAACCGGGTCCCTATCCCTGGCCGAACGGCGTCAACGACTGGCGGCCGGCGCATATCCATTTTTCGATCTTCGGCCACGGGTTCTCGCAACGCCTGATCACCCAGATGTATTTCGAGGGCGATCCGATGATCTGGAAATGTCCGATCGTGCTGACGATCCCGGATCGTGCAGCCATCGAGCAACTGGTTGCTGCGCTCGACTGGTCGGCAACGATCCCGATGGATGCAAGGGCCTACAAATTCGACATCATTCTGCGGGGCCGCCGCTCGACCTTGTTTGAAAACCGGATGGAGGGGAACTAATGGTTCAGGCACTTGGGTATCTCAAGGAAAGTCCGTCCCAAACGGCCGGCCCTTACGTGCATATTGGCCTGACTCCGAACTTCGCCGATATCAAAGGCGTCTACCCGGTCGATCTCGGGACCAGCATGATCAACGACAAGACGCGCGGTGAGCGGATTACGATCACGGGCCGCGTCATCGATGGCTCGGGCACGCCGCTCAAGGATGCGCTGATCGAGATATGGCAGGCGGATGCCGAAGGGCTTTACAACAGCCCGTCTGAGACGCGCGGCAGCGCCGATCCGAACTTCACCGGCTGGGGGCGCTGCCCCTGTGATCTTTCGACCGGGGACTATCGGTTCGAGACAATCAAGCCGGGTCGGGTGCCGTTTCCTGACGGTCGGTTGATGGCGCCGCACATCTCCTTCTGGATTGTTGCGCGCGGCATCAATCTCGGTCTCAATACGCGCATGTATTTCGGGGATGAAGAAGCGGCCAATGCCGAAGACCCCATCCTGAACCGCATCGAGCATCGGGTGCGTGTGCCAACCCTGATTGCGCAGCGCGACGGTTCGACCTATCACTTCGACATCCACCTGCAGGGGGAGACGGAGACGATCTTCTTCGATATCTGACGCAAGAGCCGAGATCCGCATGACCGCATCCGTCTTCGACCATCCGATCCTGTCCGGCCTTCTGGGCGATGATGAGATCGGAGCGCAGTTCTCGGTCGCTGCCGAGCTTTCGGCCATGCTGCGTTTCGAGGTGGCGCTCGCAGAGGCGGAAGCCGCCGAGGGCGTAATCCCTGTCGAGGCGATCGCTGCGATCTCGGCCCTGCCGGAAGAATTCGTGCCGGATGTCGATGCTCTCAAGCAGGCCATCGGCCGGGATGGCGTGGTCATCCCTGATCTCGTGCGCCAATGGCGGATAGCGCTCGGCGAGCAGGGAAAGCATCTGCACTTTGGTGCCACCAGCCAGGATGCCATCGATAGCGGCCTGATGCTGCGCCTTGTGGCGGTTCTTTCGATCCTCGATCAGCGATTGGCGGCGGTGATCTCGTCAATCGATGGACTGACGGGGCGCTTCAGTACCCGTCCGCTAATGGGCCGTACGCGCATGCAGGCGGCGATCCCGATTGCGGTTGCCGATCGTCTCTCGACGTGGAAGGCGCCAGTCGTCGCACACAGGGCGGTGTTGCAGGAGATGCTCAAGGCCGGTCTGCCATTGCAGTTCGGTGGCGCTGCGGGGACGCTGGAGAAGTTGGGCGACAAGGCGTCGCTCGTCCGCACGAGGCTCGCCGAACTGCTGCAGCTTTCCGACCAGCCGCAATGGCACAGCCAGCGGGCGGTGATTGCCGAAATCGGCGGCCTGTTCTCCCAGATCACAGGCAGCCTCGGCAAGATCGGTCAGGATCTCGCACTGATGGCGGACAATGGAACGGCTCAAATCGGTGGCGGAGGCGCTTCGTCCGCCATGCCGCACAAACGCAATCCGGTGAAGGCAGAGGTGCTTGTCACTCTCGCCCGGTTCAATGCCGTGCAGATTTCCGGGCTGCATCAGGCGCTTGTCCACGAGCAGGAACGTTCCGGAGCTGCCTGGACGCTTGAATGGATGATCCTGCCCCAGATGGCGATCGCCACCGGTTCGGCCACCAGGCTTACCGCGGAACTGCTGCAGTCTATCGAGGATCTGGGCGAGCGCTGATTAGGTCTGCTCGGGGTCGGACCCATCCGTTGCAATGTAGTGCCGGGTCGCTTTGCGCATCAGCCGGATGTGTCGAGCAAAGCCTGAGCAGGCGCCACAGGTCAGGAGATGCAGTCGCAGCCCGACATTTTCACCCATCGACAGGCGGCGATCGAGTTCGTCCGAAGCAAGTTTCGTGGCATTTTCGCACATCATGACAGGCTGTCCTTTGGCGCAAACCAGTGTCCCTCCAGGCAGTTGCGCAGACGAAGGCGCGCGCGGTGCATCAGGACATGCATGTTGGTTGTGGTGATGCCGACTTCGGCGCAGATTTCCGCAGTCTCCATCTCGACGAATTCACGCATCATGAACACCCGGCCTTGGTCAGGCGGGAGGTGATCGAGGCAGGCCTCGAAGACGCGCCAGAAATCCTTGCCCAGCAGTTCCACCTCTGGATTACCCCAGTCGCTCGGCCTGTTCTCCGGCGCCCAATGGCCCTTGGCATCGAAGTAGCGCGGCTCGTCCTCATCCGGGAAATTCCCGAGCGGCATGGCGATCAGTTGCGACTGCCGCCGCTTGTGGCGGATCTGGTCGGCGATCTTGTTGCGCAGGATGGCGAAGACCCAGGTGCGAAAGGCAGCGCGACCGGCAAAGGCCTGAGCGTTGCGGAGCGCCCCCGCCAGAGCCTCCTGCACAGCGTCTTCAGCCAAGCCTGGATCGGTAAGCTGCAGGTGAGCGAATTTCAGCATGCGCTCGCGTAGCTCGTTCATGTAGATCGCATCAGCGAGAAAGGGTGCCGCCGCGCCGTTCCCGCCGTTCAATTCCTGCTCAGCCGCATTCCTCATGGTGATCCCCGGGACATCGTCCGCACTTGCCAAGACCCGCGCACCATAAAGCACGCTCCTGTTTGTCGCTGGGTCCAGACCGATCTTACAGCATGGAACAAAAAATCTTATGTCAGGATCATGACCAGGACATAGGCCGCGATGACCAGCAGAGTGACATTGCGTCTGAGTGCCAGATACCAGGCTGGTTGATCGCCTTTTCGGTGGATGGAGAGGTCGGCGGCGAGCAGAGCGAGGAAAACCGCCACATGCAGGGCAATCGCTGTACCTGGGAATGAAGGGTAGAGCAGCAGGGCCCCAATAGAGGCGAGGGCTGCGACATTGCTGACGATCAGCATGAACCGAGGATCCTGAGCGCGGATCTGCGCCTGGCTCCAGAGCGTACCGGCCATGAAGCAGGCGATCCCGGTTCCATAGGCGACGAAGGCTTGCGCTGCTGGCGCTTGGTGATAGCCAAGCACCTGCGCAAGCGCCAGCGCCCAGAAGGGCAGCGCGCCGGCATAGGTCAGGAGTTTTGTGAGTGCAGGATCGCGGTACATGTTTCAGGCTCCGTGCAAGCGTGTGATCAGCATGTGTGACAATGCTCTTGCACTCTCGACCGCCGCCTCGACGCGGTTGCCGAGGCACCAGTCGCCGCAGGCGCCGAGGCCGAGCTTGTCATCGAAGATATAGGGCTCGCCGACTGCCTGCTCGACATTGGCATAGCGCCAGCGGTGCAGGTCGATCCACGCAGCGTTGGCGAGGTCCAGGCCGATCAGTCGTTGCAGGGACGCAAGCATCAGGCTGCGAACTTCATCCGGATCGCGTTCAAGGTTCGCCTCGGCCCAGTCATTGCGACTGTGGACGGTGAGGGCGGTCCTATCCGAGCGGCCCGGCTTGCTTGTCTCGAGGGCGATCCAGTTCAACACATCATCCTCGATGCGGGCGGCGTCGAAGCCGAGGTCGAGTGGTGCGTCGAGACCGATCATCAGAGTGAAGCAACCGCTCATCCGGACGCTGGCCAAAGCGTCGCGCCCCGAGAAGGTTTCAGGCATCAGCCGCAGGGTCTGGGGTGCCGGGGCGGTGGAGATGACCAAATCAAAGTGACCAAGGTCGGCGCCGTCGCTCTCGGAGAGGCGCCAGCCAGGGCTCGACCGGGTGAGGGCGGCAACCGTCGCTTCTTTGCGGATATGGAGCCCCTCGGCCAGACCATTTGCCAGTCCGCTCATGCCCGGCAGACCGATGTAGCGTGGTTCCAGGGCGCGGCTATCGGGCACCAGAGCGCGGGTCGAGAGCGTATGAACCGCCTTCGGCCAGATGCCGACATGACCGGCACCGATGGCTTGCTGCGCTACCGCACGGAAAGCCGGCGAGCGGGCGGTGAAATACTGGGCGCCGTGATCGAAGGCAAAGCCTGAGCGGCGCCGGTTCGCCATACGCCCGCCGAGGCCACGGCTTTTCTCGAAGAGGCTGACCTCTGCAATGGGAGAGAGCTCGCGGGCAAGCGTGATGCCGGCGATACCGGCTCCGATGATGGCAATGGTCGTCTTCACGCTTTTCTCTTCTCAAACGCTTGATGTGCTTGAGCTTTACGTTGTCCAGGTGCCGGTGGTTTTGCCGTCTTCGCTCGCTTGGAGCAGTGGGCGTATCAACGGGTTCGGGAATCGGCGCTTTACAGTGACGGCATAGAAGGACTCGATCATCCCGGGCAGGGCGTCGAACTCCACAAGCGTGCCGGCCTCGAGCTCGCCCTTGACGACGATCGGCGGCAGAACGGCCAAGCCCGCACCTTCCCGGGCGAGAAGACGCATCATCGCCATGTCGTCCACTTCCGCTGCGATCTGCGGGGTGATGCCGAGGCGCGCGACCAGCGCTTCGAATTGCGAGCGCACACCGCTTTCGAGCGTCGGCAGGATCACCGGATGTTCGGTGAGCAGGTCGGCGAGCTTTGCGCCCGGCTTGCCATAGGACGGTTTGCCGATAAGGCTCACCCGCTGCTGATAGACATGCTGGGCGATGAAGGGCGTGACAGAATCAGCCATCGGAGCCTGATTTAGGAGGACGATATCGAGGTTGAGCGCCTCGAGCGCGCCCAACAATTCACTCGTACTGCCCGAACGCAGGATCATGTCGACATCGGTCCGCCCGAGGATCGGCCGCAGAAACTCCATCTGGAAGTTGCGTGAGAGCGTGGCGAGCGCGCCGATGCGGATCGCGCGGCGGGTTCTCCCAGTTTCCTTCAGCGTTTCGATCAGTTCCTCGCCAGCCGAAAAGATCGTGTCGGCATGGTCGAGCGCTATGCGGCCTGCTTCCGTCAGATAGAGCTGTCGTCCGCGACGCTCGAAGAGAGAATGGCCCAGCCGTTCCTCCAGCTGCTTGATCTGAATGGAAAGTGCCGATTGCGACAGGTTCAGCCGTTCGGCCGTGCGTGTCAGGTTGCCGTCATGGGCGACGGCACGAAAGTAGCGGAGGTGGTGATAGTTCAATTCGGACATTATTCTATTTTATAGAACGATTTTTGAGAAACAATGAATTTTTATTGTGATCACGCCGCTGATAACAGTTCCGTGAGATTGCCGCTGCCTCCTCCCAAGCAGCGGCCCAGACCGGAGACATCACGTGATCCATATGTTGCCGCTTCTCGCACCGCTGCTGCTTGCCGGTGCCTCGTTCTATGCCTTCAAAGCGCCCGGTCTTCGTCCCCGTCAGGCGATCCGCATTGCCGAGCTCGCTGCCCTTGGTTCGATCTTGGTTGCGGTTCTCTCCGGTGTCGTTCTCTACCTGCAGGGACCCGGCACCAGTCCGGCGATTGGCTACAGCTATTTCGCGCTGGCCTCCCGGCTCGATCTTGTCAGCCTGGTCATGCTGCTGCTCGTCTCCTTTATCGGCTGGGTCGTGCTGCGCTATGCTGGCACCTTCCTCGACGGGGAAGGGCGGCAAGGGCCGTTTACCGGCTGGATGACCGCGACGCTCGCCGCCGTTCTCCTGCTTGTTCAGTCCGGCACGCTGCTGCAGCTTGTGATCGGGTGGGTCGCAACCAGCCTGCTCTTGCATCAGCTCCTGCTGTTCTATCCTGACAGGATCGCCGCGCAGCGCGCTGCCCGCAAGAAGTTCATCGTGTCGCGGACTGGGGATGCCGCTCTGATCGGCGCCGTCATCCTGCTCGCGATTTCCTTCGGCACCGGTGACATCGCGACCATCCTTGCCGCCGCGCGGGAAGGCGAGGGCCTGCCGCTGACCATCGCTGCCGCGGCGCTCTTTGCTGTCGCCGCGCTCCTCAAGTCCGCGCAGTTCCCGACCCATGGCTGGCTCACCGAAGTCATGGAAACGCCAACCCCGGTTTCGGCCCTGCTGCATGCCGGTGTCGTCAATGCCGGCGGCTTCCTGCTGATCCGCTTTGCCGATGTCATGCTGCAGGCGCCGGTGGTGCTTGCGGTGCTGGTCATGGTCGGCGGCTTCACGGCGCTGTTCGGCAGTCTGGTGATGCTCACCCAGTCGGCAGTGAAGACGTCGCTTGCCTGGTCGACGGTCGCGCAAATGGGCTTTATGATCCTGCAGTGTGGCCTCGCGCTCTTCCCGATCGCACTTCTGCACATCGTCGCCCATTCGCTCTACAAGGCACACGCCTTCCTTGCCTCCGGCTCGGCCATCGAAACGGTCGCCTCAATCAAGCGTCCCGGTCCCGTCGCGATACCGAATGCCAAGGCTGTCGGGCGCGCCTTCCTGCTGGCACTGGCCATCTATGCGGTGATCGGACTGCTCTTTGGCTTCGCCGACAAGCCGCCGCAGGCACTTGCGCTTGGTGCAATCCTGATCTTCGGCGTCGCCTATCTGATTGCGCAAGGCCTGGCGGATGCAGCACCCCGGGCTCTCACCTGGCGGACATCGCTCTACTCGATCTCGGCAGCCACGGCCTATTTCGCCCTGCAGCGCATCTCCGACAAGCTGATGCTCGGCACGCTGCCGGCGACGCCACAGCCCGGACCGCTCGAATGGACGCTGATGCTGCTGGCCGTCGTGACCTTCGGTGTGGTGGCGGTCGCCCAGTCGCTCTTCCCGCTCTGGGCCTATCATCCGGCGGCGGCGGGCCTGCGCGTCCATCTCGCCAACGGCCTCTATGTGAATGCCCTCTTCGATCGCCTGCTCGGTGGCTGGACGCTATCGCGCACCACTTCCGCAACGCCTGCTTCCGTGAAGGAGTGAACCCATGACCGAGACAACCACAATAGACACCTTGCATGGCGAAGCGCTTGCCCGGGCGGCAGATCAGGCAGTGCGGGCGATCCCGCCGGCCTGGCCGCTGACGGCGACCGTTGCCGTCAATCCCTTCCTCGGTCAGATCAGTGAAACGCTTGATCACACCGCGGCCCGGCTGGGCCGGATCGCTGGCGTCCGGCTGGCGCTCCCACGCAAGCACTATGCCGACCTTATCGCCAAGGGCGATATCACGGATGAGGATCTGGTTGCAGCACTGCAGTCGACCACGCTGTTCAACCGGATCGATCTACCGGCTTTAAAGGCCGCTGTCGCCGAGGAGGTGCAACCGATTGCGGCACTCCCGACCATTGCCGAGCTTGCCGCGCGGGCCACGGGCAAGGACTGGCCGGGTCTCGTCTTCGAGCGGATCGGCACCTTTGCGGCTGGCTTCTTCGATCAGGGACAGGCGCTCTGGGCGGCATCCCGCCGCAACGGGCTTTATGCTGCCTGGCGCGCCTTTGCCACCCATGACCTGACGCTGGAAATCTTGGGGCTGAAGGGCTTCAGCATTCATGTCGACGAAACGCCGGAGACCCCAGAGGGGGCGATTGAGCGGGCCGCTGTGTCGCTCGGTCTCGGCGCGGAACCCGGCACCTATTTCCATCAGTTGCTGCTCTCCGTCGGTGGCTGGGCGCAATATGCACGCCACATCCAGTTCAAGGCGGAAGTCGAGGGGCGCACAGACAATACTGCTCTGGAACTGCTCGCCATCCGGCTGGTCTTTGAAGAGGCCCTTTACGCGCAGCACAAGCCCTCCATCGAAAGCGAGTGGCAGCAAGTGCGGCGGAGCCATGCCGAGCCCGTCAGCCCGGATTTCGACACCGTCATTGACGGGCTGCTCCAGCTGGCCGCAGAGCGGGCAACACAACGCAAGCTCGCTGCAACGCTTGCGGCACCCTCGGCGGTCAAAGTCGCCGAGTTGCGGCCCGTGTTGCAGGCGGCCTTCTGCATCGACGTGCGGTCTGAAGTCTTCCGGCGCGCGCTCGAAAGTGTGGATCCGGCCGTTCGTACGCTCGGTTTTGCCGGCTTCTTCGGTCTCGGTGCCAGCCATAAGGGCTTTGCCTCTGACGTAGCGGAACATCGTCTGCCGGTTCTCCTGAAGCCCTCCGTCTTCAGCTGCAGCGCTGTGGATCACAACGAAGATGCCGATCAACAGGCGCGGTTCAGCGCGCGTGCCACCCGCGCCTGGGGCCGTTTCAAGCTGGCTGCCGTTTCCTCCTTCGCCTTTGTCGAGGCGATGGGGCCTGTTTATGCCGGCAAGCTTATGCGCGACGGTCTGGGTTTCGGGAAGGCTAAGGGGCCGGACGCCGCAAAGCCCCGCTTTGTCCCGAGCCTCGATCTCGATAACCGCGCAGTGATTGCCGAAACGGTGCTGAAGGCGATGTCGCTGACGGAAGGGTTCGGCCGCTTCGTGCTGATCGCCGGCCATGGCGCCAATGTGGTCAACAATCCCTATGCCAGCGCGCTTCACTGCGGCGCCTGCGGCGGGTATGCCGGTGACGTCAATGCGCGTCTGCTGGCCGATCTCTTGAACGACCGCGCCGTGCGGGAAAAGCTGGTGTTGAACGGGATCGCCATTCCGGCCGACACCGTCTTCCTCGGTGGCCTGCACGATACGACCACCGATACGGTGACGCTGTTCGAGGACGACCTCGAGAACGACATTCTGCCTCAAGACATTGTTCGTATCCGCCAGTGGCTTGCCCAGGCCGGTGGTCTCACGCGGGCCGAGCGGGCGCGGCGTTTGCCGCGGGCGACGGCGGACCGCGTCATCGCGCGCAGTAAGGACTGGTCGGAAGTCCGGCCGGAGCTCGGGCTTGCCGGTTGCCGCGCCTTTATCGCGGCACCGCGCACGCGGACTGCGGGTCGGTCGCTGGAAGGTCAGGCCTTCCTGCACGACTATGTCTGGAAGAAGGACGAGGGCTTCAAAATCCTCGAACTCATCCTGACGGCTCCGGTGGTCGTCGCGAGCTGGATCAGCCTGCAGTATTTCGGCTCCTGCGTCGCGCCGTCGCTCTTCGGCGCCGGCAACAAGCTCCTCCACAATGTCGTCGGTGGCATCGGTGTCGTCGAGGGCAATGGCGGCAATATGCGCGCCGGGCTTCCCTGGCAGTCGGTGCATGACGGGGAGAATTTCGTCCACGAGCCGCTGCGGCTGACCGTTGCCGTCGAGGCACCGAAGGAGGCGATATCAGACATCCTGAAGCGCCACGCTCATGTGCGCGCCCTTTTCGACAATGGCTGGCTCAGCCTCTTCACGCTCGACGAGCAGGGGCAGATGGCCTGGCGCTATGCCGGCAATCTCGGCTGGACGGATGTCCGTCCGGGTGCGGTATCGGATGCAGAGCGGAAGGCTGCGAGCTGAGCTTTGCGACAGGACCTTCGGCTTTGCCGGCGGTCCTGTCTCCCTGATCAGACGGCGGTGGCGGCCTGTCGTGGCCGGGCTACGTCGTGACCCAGCTTGCCCTCGGCCAACAGACGCTCGGCTTCCGCCATCATCAAGGGTCCAACACCCTTGATATCGTCAGGGCGGATGGCTTCTGTGAGATAATAGGCGATGCTGCCATCGCGATAGATGCCTTGGAAGGGGCCGAGGCCCGCGACGCAACAGATGTTGTGCAATTGTCGCCGTCCGCCCGCGACGGGACGGACTTCGAGGTTGGCGAGAGCCAGCAGCGCCGACCGCCCGAGATCGCCGCGTTGGTCGATCCCCAGGCGCTCAGACTTTTGCAGGGCGTAGGCGAACATCGCCGTTGCCGAGCTTTCGGGGTAATTGCCCGTTGCCTCGGGCGCATCGATCACCTGCAGCCAGCGATGATCTTTCGTCGCCAGCGCGGCAAGCCGGTCGTTCAGCGCGGTAAGACGTGTAGACAGGTCGCGGCGCGTTTCGCCCTCGGGCAGATGTTCGATGACGTCAACGAAGGCCATGGCAAGCCAGCCGATGGAGCGGGCCCAATGCGCCGGTGACAGGCCGGTGTCGGGGTCGGCCCAATCCTGCAGACGTGACTCGTCATAGCCGTGGCGATAGAGGCCGGAGGCTGCGTCGAATGTCAGGTCGAGCGCCGTGTTCAACTGGGCGATCGCGTCGTCCACGAGGCGTTGATCATTGAGTGCCAGGCCAAGCTCGACCTTGAACGGCAGCGCCATATAGAGGCCATCCAGCCAGACCTGATGCGGGTAACGCAGCTTGTGCCAATAAGGGCCGCTGGCGATGCGGGGATGGTGTGTGAGTTGCCTTCCAAGGAGCCTGGCAGCTTCCAGATAACGGGCCTGTCCCGTCAGGCGATGGAGGTAGAACAATGCCCGGCCCGGGAGGATGTTGTCGATGTTGAATTCCGTGATGCGGTAGTCGGACAGTCCTCCATCCGCATCCACCTGCGTGTCGACAAGACGGGTCAGGTGGTCGAGCCAGCGCCGATCTCCCGTCGCCTCATGGAGCGTGATCAGGCCGCGATAGAGGCAGCCGTCCTCATAACACCAGGCACCGGCCTTGTAGGGTTCGTAGTCGCGAGCGTAGTCGTCGAAATAGGAGATCAGCATCGGTCTTCATGGGTCCGGGTGAATGGAAGCGGGTGAGAGGCGCGTCAGACGACTGAACCTCGTGTTTTCGGCAATGATGCCGGCGTGGCGCAGTTCCGGCAGGTGGCAGGCCATCTCCGGCACGGCGGGTTTCGCATCGGCGCTGTAGGCAATGCTCATGCCGTCAATCGACACGGCGTCAATGGTCGATTCCGGAAGACCGTAGAAGACGGCAGCCGCCGTTTCGGCGCCTGAAACTTCGAGATTCTGGATGTCGATCCCTTCGATTTTCGGCGTGGTCACGGAAACGGGCAGGGCGATGCGGGACTGCACATAGTCGGATCGGCCATCGGCATCGCAGAAATAGAAGGCGTTGACGGCAATCGGGGTCGCGACATGCTCCATCCGGCAGTCATGGACCCTGATATTCGAGACGCTGCCGCCGCGGCCACGCCGGGTCTTGATGCGTAGGCCCCGGTCGGTGCCGATGAAATGGCAGCGGCTGATCGTAACGTCGCTGATCCCATGGCTCATCTCGCTGCCCATAACGACGGCGCCATGGCCGCGCTGCATCAGGCAATTGCGGATCTCGACATTGCGGGTCGGTCGATCCGGACCACCTCGCGAATCGCGCTTGCCGGCCTTGATCGCCACGCAGTCGTCGCCGACGGAAATGTCGAGGCCAACAAGGCGGATGTTCTGGCTGGATTCAGGGTTCAGCCCGTCGGTGTTCGGGCTGTCAGGATGGTTGCGGATCGTCAGTCCAGCGGCGAGGACGTCCTCGCAAAGCACCGGATGGATGGTCCATGAGGGGGAATTCTGCACCGTGAGGCCTGCCATGGTCAGATGACGGCAGCCTGACAGGAAGATGGTGCGCGGGCGTCGCGCGCCATCGCGGGTTTCCTTCGGCCAGGACCACCAGTCGCCCCGGTCGCCGCCACCGTCAACGATCCCCTTGCCGCAGATGGTGAGATTGTCGCAATCGATGGCGTTCAGCAGGCTGGCGAAACAGGCCTCCGCGACCCCTTCCCAGGTGCCGAGTACGCGTCCGTCCGGATGGCGGGCCGGCAAGATCCGGCGCCCTTCGCGGGTGCCGATGTCCTGCAGGACAGCGCCGTCCTCGATCAGCAGCGTCATATCACTCTTCAGGAAAAGCGGCCCTGAAGACCAGGAGCCGGCGGGCAGCCGGAGTGTTCCACCCGCCGGCACCGCGGCGATCGCTGACTGGATCGCCGTGGTATTGTCTCGACTGTCGGGAAGTGCGCCGTAGTCGCGGATATCGATCACGGCCGTCTCGGACGCGGTTCGGAAGGTTGTCCCGCCTATCGCAGTGGAGAAGCGGTAGTCGCTGTCCGGCTCGAGGCTTTCCAGGGACAGTACGACAGAGGTCGCACTGCCTGTCTTGACCGTTGTGCCGTCACCACGCTCCAGCACCCAGGACAGGTCCTGATCGAGCGCGAACAGATGTCTGTCCGCGTCGAGCAGGAAAGTCGCCGTCCTTGATGACAGGTGCAGCAGCTGGATGGGGCCGTGGGTCAAGTTCATCCTCCTCAGATGCCGGTGAGAGCGCTGTTGATGCCGTCGATGATCTCGGCGGCAGCATCCTCAGCCGAAGCCTGACCATAGGCGAAGGCTTCGAAGGTGCTGTCGAAGGCTTCCGTCACGCGCGGATGCTCGTTGAGCGGCGAGACGCCGACGCCATTGCTTTCCAGCACGATCTTGTTGGCCTCAACCTGCACCGGCTCGATCGAGCCGGCCTTGGAGAGTTCTTCGAGCGCGATCTTGCTCGACGGCACGCCACGGGTCGCGCCGAGGATCTTGATCGCTTCCGGATCGTTCAACAGGCAGTTGATGATCTCGGCGGCGGCCTTCGGCTCCTTGCTGTTCCTAGAGATCGCCAGGAGCATCGAGGGTTTGCGATAGACGCCTTCGGTCGTCGCGCCTTCGATCTGCAAGAGCTTGACGGGCACGAGTTGCTGGCCGTCTTCCATCGGGCCGGAGATCTTGCCGTAGGTGCTGTCCCACTGATAGGTGCCGGCGATCTTGCCGGCGGCCCAGGCCGGGTTCTCATGCAGCGGCGCGTTGCCGCCTGCTGCCACGTCCTTCCAGGACTTGATGACGCCCTGGTCGACCATGGTCTGATAGAACTGCAGGCCCTCGGCCAGTTCCTCCACGGTCCAGGCAACCTGGTTGGTTGCCGGATCAATCAGGTCCTTACCGGTCTTCTGCGTGGTGCGCAGGATAACGACGAGGCGGGCGTCCAGCGCCGTGCCTTCGAAGGGGTAATAATCCTCACCGAGCTTCTCTTTCATGACCGGGGCTGCAGCGAGCAGTTCGTCCCAGGTGGTCGGAATGGCAAGGTCCGCCTTGTCATAGGTAGTCTTGTTAAACATGAAGACGCGACCGGTGGTCGAAACGGGCAGTCCGTTCAGTTTGCCCTCGACCGTGCCGCCCTTCAGGTCCTCTTCCGACCATTGGCTCAAGTCGATGACGTCCTTGAACTCGTTGAGATCGACAAAGCCATCGCCGTTTTTCGAGAAAATCGGCAGCCAGGGCCAGTTGATCTGCATGATGTCGGCTTCGGTGCGGCCGGCAAGCTGCGTGGTGATCTTTTCCTGGTGGCCGGTCCAGCCGGTAAATTCTGGCGAGATCGTATGACCGAATTTGCCGCCGCAGAGCTTCAGGGCTTCCTGCGTGGCGATATGGCGGTCGTCGCTGCCCCACCAGGACATGCGAAGATTGGCGGCATTGGCTGCGGTCAGGCTCGTTGCCGCAAGAAGTGCGGCGGTCATGATCAAGGTTCTCATTCTGGCTCCTCCCAAGTTGGAACAATGACGGCTTTCAGTCGGCGAGCGAGATGTTCTCGCCCGTCATGCGGTTGAAGATGTGTGCGGACCGGATGTCCGGGCTCAGCCAGACATGGTCGTCGCGGATCTGCGACCTGTCGTACTGGCTGGAGGGCACGACGGCGATGACACGTTCGCCGCCGATGTTCACGTAGAGATAGACCTCGTGGCCCATGAACTCGACATGGCTGATGCGCCCCGACAGGGTTCCTGGCGTTTCGGGCGGCGCAATCTTCAAGTGCTGCGGGCGGATGCCGATGGTCACCTCACGCGCGGCATCGCGATGAAGCCTCTGGGCAAGGCCATCCATGATCGAGAGCGTCTGGCCGGCTGTGACGAGTTCTCCATTGCCGGTGAGTTCTGCGGCAATCAGGTTCATCTCCGGGCTGCCGATGAAGCCGGCGACGAAGGCATTGGCCGGGCGGTTGTACAGCGTTACGGGATCGGCCACTTGCATAATGTGCCCGTCTTTCATGACGCAGATCCGGTCGCCCATGGTCATGGCTTCGGTCTGGTCGTGGGTGACGTAGATGACGGTCGCGGCCATGCCGTCGGCTTTCAGCTGCTTGTGCAGATCGGTGATGCGCACGCGCATCGAGGCGCGCAGCTTGGCGTCGAGGTTCGACAGCGGCTCGTCGAAGAGGAAGACCTGCGGTTTCTTGATCAAGGCGCGGCCAACGGCAACGCGCTGGGCCTGGCCGCCGGAGAGCTGCTTCGGCAACCGGTCGAGCAGTGCGCCGATCTCCAGCGTGCCGGCCACCTTGTCGGTTGCCTCATCGATTTCCCCCTGCGGACGGCGCTTGAGGCGCATGGAGAAGGAGAGGTTCTTCTTCACCTTCATATGCGGATAGAGCGCGTAGTTCTGGAAGACCATGGAGATGCCGCGATCGCCTGGGGCTCGGTCGTTCACCAGTTCGCCGCCGATGCGGATCTCGCCGCCGGTGATGCGCTCCAGACCGGCAATCATGCGCAGCGTCGTCGACTTGGCGCAGCCGGAGGGGCCGACCAGGACCATGAACTCGCCGTCTTCGACATCGAGGTTGATGCCATGCACGGCACGAAAGGATCCATAGTCTTTTTCGAGGTTTTTCAGTTGCAACCGGGCCATTGTTTTATCCCTTGATGCCGCCGGCGGAGATGCCGTCGATGAAGTATTTCTGGGCGAGGAAGAACACGGTGAGGGCGGGCAGCAGTGTCAGCACCGACATGGCCAGCACCCGGTTCCATTCGAAGGCCTCCGTCGTGTCGATCGAGAGTTTCAGCGCCAGCGACACCGGGAACTTCTCGACGGAGGAAATGTAGATGAGCGGTCCTAGGAAATCGTTCATCGTCCACATGAACTGGAAGAGGCAGACCGAGATCAACGCCGGCATCAGGAGCGGGATGACGATGAAGACGAGCACCTGCCAGGTATTGGCCCCGTCGACGCGGGCGGCCTCCTCCATGTCGCGCGGAATGGCGCGCAGGAACTGCACCAGCATGAAGACGAAGAAGGCGTCGCCGGCAAAGGCCGAGGGGACCCAGAGCGGCAGATAGGTATCGAGCCAACCAAGATCGCGGAACAGCAGGTATTGCGGAATGCGGGTGACGACATTCGGCAGCAGCAGCGTGGCGATGAGGGTCGCGAAGAGCAACTTCTTGAACGGAAAATCGAAGCGGGCGAAGCCGTAAGCCACCGCCGTGCAGGAGATCGCCGTGCCGATGATCTTCGGCAGCACGATCCAGAGCGTGTTCAGGAAGAAAGTGCCGAAGGTATAGGGCGTGGAGGTCTGCCAGCCGCGGACATAGCCGTCCGCGGTCGGGTTCTCGGGCCAGAAGCCCGGATTGGCGAAGATCTCGGAATTGGTCTTGAACGAGGCGCCGATCAGCCAGACCAACGGATAGATCATGATGAGGCCGACCAGTGTCAGGACGGCATAGCGGAAGACAGTGGTGATCTTCTGTCGGCGCAGGTCGCGGCGATGGGCCTTGTCGGCTTCGTCGACGCCTGTGGCATAGGGGGTGAGGGCGTGGTCTGTCATGATCAGCTCCGCTTGTCGCCGGCGTAGTAGACCCAGTGGCGCGACGACCAGAAGGCGATGAGGGTGAGCGCCATGATGATGACGAAGAGCACCCAGGCGATGGCCGAGGCATAACCCATGTCGAAACGCTTGAAGGCTTCGTCATAGATGTAGATCGGCAGGAAGTAGGTGGCTTTCAGCGGCCCGCCCTGCGTGATGATGTAGGGGCCGTTGAACTCCTGGAAGGCCTGGACCATCTGCATGATCAGGTTGAAGAAGATGACAGGCGTGATCAGCGGCAGGGTAATGTGGACGAAGCTCTTCCACTTGCCGGCGCCATCGATCGCGGCTGCCTCGTAGAGGCTTTTATCGATGCTCTGGAGGGCGGCGAGGAAGATCACCATGGCCGAACCGAACTGCCAGAGGCGCAGCAGGGTGATGGTGAAGAGCGCATTGGTCGGGTCGCCGAACCAGTTGACGGGCTCAAGGCCGATCATCGTCAGGCCCATGTTGACGAGGCCGACATCGGCGAACATGTAGCGCCAGAGAACCGCGATCGCGATCGAGCCGCCGAGGATCGAAGGTACGTAGAAGGCCGTGCGGTAGACGTTGATGAACTTCAGCTTGTAGTTCAGGATCACCGCGACGAAGAGCGCGAAGATCAGCTTCAGCGGCACCGTCGTGAAGACGTAGATCAGGGTCACCCAGAGCGACTTGCGGAAGGTCCGATCGCCGGTGAAGAGCCTCACATAGTTGTCGAAGCCGGTGAAGATCGGCGCACTCATCAGGTTGTAGTCGGTGAAGCTCAAATAGAGCGAGACGACGAAGGGCAGCGCCGTGAAGATCAGTAACCCGATGATGTAGGGCGCCAGATAGAAGAGCCCGAGGTAACGGCTGTCTCCGCTCATGCGGCACCTCCGGCTCTGCTCAGCGTTTCGGGCAGGCGATGCTGGGTGGCTGCGACCATTTCACGGAAGAGGCGGGTCGCTTTATCCTGGGGCAGGGCGGCGACGAGCGGATCCGAGACAAAGAGCGGCAGAAGCGCGTCGACGTCATCAGAAATGACCGCTGCGACAAGGGCGTTCTGCCGGTCGGCATGGGGGCGGGCGAGCAGCTCAATCGGCTGCGGCAGTCGCCCGGCGACGATGGGCTGGATGCCGAGCGGGCTGAAGCGGGCATTGGTTTCAACGATGGTGCCTTCCGTGAAATCGGAAAGTTGCCCCCGGTTCGGCAGGTTCACATTGCTCACATGCTCGGGACCACCCAGGAGCGCCTTGATCTGCTCGACGATGGCCTCGTCGGAGGCCAGAGCCGGGGGCAGGGCGGCACCCTTGTCTAGCGCCTCCGCGTGATCGACTTTCTGCTTTCGCTCGCGCATCCGGAACTCCACGGGGGTGAGGCCGAATTTCCATGCGGCATGATCATCGAGATACCACGCCTGGGGCAGGAACTCGACGAGATGGCGATCACCGGCGGCCGCGGCGATGCCGAAGCGGAGCGAGAGATCGAACTTCACGCGGAAACTGTCGGTGAAGTAGCGGTCGTGTTCATTGGTCGGATCGAGCGGGGATTCCCGCCAACCCGTGGCGAGATGCTCGCGGGCGAAATCGAGATAGGTCGGCATCATGTCGACACCGCCAACTGCCGCCCGATCGACGAAAGTGAAATGGTTGATGCCGAGCACGTTCACCTTCGCGTCGCGATAGCTATAGAGCACTTCGCCAGCCCGACGGTTCGCGAGGTATGCCATGATCTTGCGGGTCTTGATCACCTCGTGGCAGGAGCCCCAGGCCCGGATCTCGGGGAAGACGGCATAGAGCGTGCCCGTGAGCACCGACATGGGATTGGTCAAATTGCAGACATAGGCTTCAGGGCAATGGCGGGCGATGGCGCGGCCGATTTCGGCGATCATGGGGATGGCGCGCATGGCACGGACGAAGCCGCCGGGACCGACCGTGTCGCCGACCGACTGGCGGATGCCATAGCGCTCGGGGATCGCAATGTCGTTTGCCATGTCCTCGAACGAGCCCGGCAGGATTGAGATCACGACGATGTCGGCACCGCGAAGCGCTGCCTCCAGCGTGCGTTCTGCCGTGTAGGTGACGGGTGCCCCGCTCTCGCTGCGGGCGGCGTAGCGGGTGCCGATCCGCGCATTTCGCTCGGCTGCGGCATGGTCGAGGTCGTAGAGCCTGACGGTCGCCGGCACGGTGCCGTCCTGGGCCAGATCACCCATCAGTTTCGTCGCCCAGTTGAGCGAGCCGCCGCCGACATAGGCGATGGTGACGGGGCGCGTATATTCCGTTTTCTGCATCGCGATATCCAGGGTTCGACACGCGTCGACCGGCTTCACCGGGTCTCCGTCTCGCGTCGTCCCTTCTCCTCCTGCTATCCTCCCCGGCCTTCCCAAGACGGCCGGTCCTGTGTCTAATATCCTGCGTGTTGCCTCGCGCGCAAATTGACAAAGAGGGGAAAAATGATGGACGAAACTGAAGGCAGTGTCCTTGCCGGAATTCCCATGCAGGCGCTCGCACTGAACCTGACACGCTCGACCATCCGGATGCAGCATTCGCAGACTTGGTCCATCGACAAATCGAACCGGGTGCATGACCTCGTCATCTGTCTGAGCGGTCGCGGGATCTATGAAATTGAGGGGCAGACGGTCGAGTTGGATCCGGGGTCGGCCATGCTTTTGCCGGCTGATACGCGGTTTGTCGGGCGGTCGGCTTCGGTCGAGCCCTATACCGGGATCGCGCAGCATTTCACTCTGGATCTATTCGGTCGGCTCGACCTGATTGCGCAGATGGATCTCGCTTTGTCGGTGAAGCTCGCCCGATGGGACATGCTGGAGAAGGTGGTCCGGCATTTTCGCGAGACAGCGCCGCCCTATTCCACGAGCCTGCAGCAGCATCACGTCTTCATGTTCCTGTTGATCGAGTTCATCGAGCAGGCCTTCATCGGCTGGCGGGAGCAATCCGTCGGGACGGTCGCCAATCCCGACCAGCTGTCGCTCGCGATCATGGTCGCCGCCAGCCAGATTGCCGCCGATCCGCTGAACGAGGCGATCACCTCGCAGGTGCTTTCGGCCGCGCCTTACAATCCCGACTATTTCAAGCGCGAATTCCGCAAGCGCGTCGGCTGGACCATGGACAAGTTCCAGGAGTTCAAGCGCATGGAGCGCGCCATGGGGCTGCTCGCCGGCGGCTGCACGGTGAAGCGGGCCGCCGCTCTCTCCGGCTATGCGGACGCCTATTACTTCTCCCGCATGTTCAAGCGCTATATCGGGATCAGTCCGCAGGGGTATAGGGAAGCTGAGCGACGTAACCGGGAGGGCGCTTTCCCCAGAGGTGAAGAGGATGGCCAGGTGGCCTATCCTTTGCCGCGCAGCTGAAAACCTGTCTTACGACTTTATCGTGGTACACGCACTTTCCCTATTGTCGGGCCTCTAGTGAAAAGATTTTTTTGCTTGCCGCATGACACGCAACATGTATGATAAGTTGACATAACATGTATGGGAGGAATGATGTCGCATACCGATTTCACCAACCGCTTCGCCATCGATCCGTTGACCGCTGCCGGTTTCGGCACGGATGAACTACGCTCGAATTTTCTGCTGCCGCCGCTCTTCGTGCCGGGCCGCATCCAGCTGCATTACACGAATTACGATCGCATGATCGTTGGTGGTGCCGTGCCACTGGCCTCGGAACTGCCGCTCGAAACGATCAAGCCGGCTGGTACGCCCGAGCTGCTCGCGCGCCGTGAGATGATTGCGGTCAATATCGGTGGGGCAGGCGTGGTGACGGTCGATGGCGAACGGTTCGCAGCCGGCACCCGTGACATGGTCTATGCCGGTATGGGATCGTCGGTCTCCTTCGCCTCCGTTTCAGCCAACGACCCCGCAAAATTCTACCTGCTCAGTGCTCCGGCCCACACACGCCACCCGGCCCGTCACATCGGTATCGGCGATGCCAAGCGGCTCGATCTCGGGGCGCAGGAAACCAGCAACGAGCGCTCGATCTTCCAATTCGTTCACCCCGAAGGCGTGAAGACCTGCCAGTTGGTGGTCGGCATGACAAGCCTTGCCAAAGGTTCGGTGTGGAACACCATGCCCTGCCACATTCATGACCGCCGCATGGAGGTCTATCTCTATTTCGATATGGCGGAAAAGACCCGCGTCTTCCATTTGTTCGGTGAACCGGACGAGACGCGGCATATCATCATGAAGAACGAGGAAGCCGTTCTGTCTCCCGGCTGGTCGATCCATTCCGGCGCCGGCACGGCGAACTACACCTTCATCTGGGCCATGGCCGGCGACAATGTCGACTATACCGATGTCGATGCAGTCGCCATCGAGGACATGCGCTGATCGCCTGATAGTGCTCCCGATTGCCCATTTTTCGCATGCTGGATCATCCATCTCGCATGCTGCTTGCCGCCCTATATACACTATCAAAGGTTGTGTTTTTTTGGCAGGTCGGGAGCGGCCCAAATCGCCGCTATCAGAACAAGGTAAGGCGTTCCATTAAGCTCATATTAGTCTTCCTTGCTCATTCTTCGTCCGATTCAGGAAGAGATGTCATCGGCCGCTGCATTCGTGCGCGCCGCTGAGGTCGGAGGAGATCAAGTCCGTGTTCATTGACCGCATACTGTCGCGCTTCAACATCCAGACGAAGGTGCTGATCTTCATTCTGCCGTTCGTTGTCAGCATATCCGCTGTTGGCTTCACCGGGCTTTATGCGTCGGGCCTGCTGCAGGGACGGATCGAGATTTCGAACAGCGTGTTGCAGTCGCTCAGCGGTTTCCGCGACGTTTCCGCGTCAATGACCTCTTTCCTCGCCAATACCACTGACGAGGCCAAGGCCGATCTCACCGGTCGCCTCGAACAGCAGAAGCGCGACCTTGAGATGACGCTTTCCCAGCTGGCTCCCGACGCCGATGGTCGTGCGGAGCTTGAAGAAGCCGGGAAACTGATTGACAAGGTCTTCACGCATATCGACGATCTGTGGTCGCTGCACGCGACCGAATCCATGCTGGTCGAGACGTTGCAGCAGGGCACGAAGCAGATCGTTGTCGCTCAGGGCCGTGTGACGGCTGCCATGGCCACGCTGGAGCGCGCGGTGCAGGCGGATGACGCCGAGGCCAAGACCATGCTGCGCGACGCCGAAAGCATCCGCAGTGCCGGCACCTTCCTCACTGAAACCAATTCGGCCTTCACCAAGGCCAAGACGCCAGACGAGAAGTTTGATGTCATCGCTGCTCGCGTCGATGAGATCATTGCGCGCCAGCAGGTGCTCGCCGCCGTGCTGCCCAAGGCCAACCAGTCAGCCGCCAAGACGCTCGAGAAGATCGGCGGGGAACTGAAAGCTGCAGTTGTCGCCAATGACAAGTCCGAGGCAGTGATCTCTAGTCTTGCCGGAAAGCTGCGGAATTTCACCCAGCTCAACGCCTATCTCGGGCTCGCCGCCCAGCAGAAGATGAAGGAAGCGACTATCAAGTTCGGTGAACTTGATGCGCCGCTCGCCAAGGCCCAGGCTGTCATCGCCGACGGTCGCCAGGTGATGGCCGCCGGATATGCGCTGCAGATCATGATGGCGCGCTTCCTGCTGGAGCCGACGGAGCAGAACCGCATGCTGCTGGAACAGCAGTTCAATGCGGTGAAGAAATTCCTGGCAGCACTCGACAAGACGGCCGCCGATCAGCCGATCCTGATGCAGGTGAAGAAAGAGCTCGGCCCCGCCGTCGATTCCATGATCGGTGCCAGTGCCGAACTCGTGAAGGTCAGCCAGGAGCGCAAGTCGAGCTATGAACAGGCTGGGGCAGAACTGAACATCATCTGGAAGCAGCTGACCACTTTTGCCGAGATGCAGAAGGTCTCGGCCGGACAGGAACGCCAGGAGGCAAACTCGATTTCCCTCGGCGCGACCGGGATCGGCATCCTGATCTCCATCTTCGCCGGCATCGGTCTGGTGCTGACGTTCAAGGGTCCGATCGGCCAGATTACCGGCGCCATGCGTCGGTTGGCCGAAGGTGTGCTCGACACCAAGATCAATGGCGAGGCCCGCGTCGACGAAATCGGCGAGATGGCCCGTGCTCTCGGCGTGTTCAAGCAGAACGCTCTGTCCAAGATCGAGATCGAAAGCCGCAGCGAGGCCGAACGCGCCGAAGCGGAAGAGGAGCGTCGCCGCAACGATCTCGAAAAGCAGGAAATCGATCGACAGATCGACTTTGCCGTAACCGCGCTTGCTTCGGGACTTGAACGCCTTGCGAAGGGCGATATCTCCGAGACCATCGACACGCCGTTCCACGGGCGTCTTGAGCAGTTGCGCAACGACTTCAACCAGTCACTCGAGCATCTGCAGGATACGATGACGCAGATCCGCTCGAACACCTACATGATCCAGCGCAACGCGGCCGAAATGAGCAGTGCAGCCGACCAATTGGCCAAGCGCACCGAACAGCAGGCCGCTTCGCTTGAGGAAACGGCTGCTGCCGTGGACGAGATCACCGTCACGGTCAAGTCGTCCGCCGAGCGGGCCGAGGAAGTGAACGGCATTGTTGCCGACACCAAGGGGCGGGCCGATACCTCGTCGACGGTCGTTGGAAATGCCATCGATGCGATGGGCCGGATCGAGGAGGCCTCTGGTCAGATCGTCCAGATCATCGACGTCATCGACGAGATTGCCTTCCAGACCAACCTTCTGGCGCTCAATGCAGGGATCGAGGCCGCGCGTGCGGGCGAAGCCGGTAAGGGGTTTGCTGTCGTCGCCCAGGAAGTGCGCGAGCTTGCACAGCGATCGGCGGGCGCTGCCCAGCAGATCAAGGACCTTATCCACAAGTCGAGCACGGAAGTCTCTTCCGGTGCCAAGCTGGTGCAACAGACGGGCGCGGTTCTTGCCGAGATCTCGGCCAATATCATCACGGTTGCGGACCGGGTCTCTGTCATTGCCATGGCCAGCCGCGACCAGTCGAATGCACTGGCCGAGGTGAATTCCTCCGTCAACGAGATGGACCAGATGACACAGCGCAACGCTGCGATGGTTGAAGAGACGAACGCTGCGACCCGCCAGCTGGCAGACGAGGCTGATGCGTTGATGCAGCTCATCAACCAGTTCAAGCTCGCACCGGAAGGTCGCCGTCCGGCGGCGCAGTCTCACAGCCACGCGGCCTGAGAGCCAGACGCCTAAAGTGGGAGCCGCCGGTCCTTGTGCCGGCGGCTTTGTCTTGTCCCCCAGGCTTCTGTCGCAAGCCAGCTTGGAAAGCCGTCGGCACATGGCTATCCTTCGCCGTGAAGGAGAACAATGGTGAGTACAGCAACGGTAGCTCCCGCGCGGCTGTCTAAAGCTCGGCGCCTGATCATCGCGCTCGTCCTCATCCTGATTGCGGTGAGCATGGCGCTGGTGACGGTTGGCAATCGGTTCCTGACCCGCAACGTCATGGCCGAAGCATCTCTCCAGGCGAACAGCGCCTTGCGTCTGGCAACGGCAGCACTCACCGGCCATCTCAGCCGTTACGAGACTCTTCCCGCCCTGATCGCCGACCACGACGACATGAAGGAACTGGTTCTCGATCCGGCCAATCCTTCGCTCAGACAGGCCGCCAATCGCTACCTCAAGGAGATCAATGGCCTGCTGGAATCCTCGGACATCTACGTGATGACGATGGATGGAAACACGATCGCGGCCAGCAATTTCGATGGTCCGGCGAGTTTTGTCGGGGAGAACTTCAGCTATCGCCCCTATTTCTACGAAGCAGCGGCCGGAAAGCGGGCGCGCTTCTATGCGCTCGGGACGACCTCGGCGAAGCGCGGTTACTATTTCTCTTCCCCGATCCGGGTAGAGGGCGTCGTGCGGGGCGTGATCGCCTTCAAGGTGGATATCGAGGGCATCGAGACCTCCTGGCAGGGCGGCGAATACAAGATCCTCGTCCATGATCCCGAAGGCATCATCTTCATGACCGGCAACCCGGAGTGGCTCTATGCCTCGGTACTGCCCTTGACGACAGAGCGTCTCGAGCGAACCGCCGCGTCTCGGCGGTATTCCGATGCGGTGCTTCGGGAACTGCCGATCCGACTTGCCGAGTTCGATGGTCACAGGTTGATGACCGTGAGCCAGAACGACGGGAACCGCGAATATCTTGTGCTGCAACACTACATGCCGGATGCAGACTGGACGGTCAAAGTGCTCTTCGACACCGGCACGATCCACGCCCAAGCGCGGACCATGCTGGTTGCGATCCTGCTTTTCCTCTGCCTTTTCGTGCTGGGGCTTTCGGTCGTCATCCAGCGTCGGGCGCGGCTGCAGGAACGGATGCACATGCAGATCGAAGCGCAAGCGGAACTTGAGCGGCGGGTCGAGGAGCGCACGGCCGATCTTGCTCGTGTCAATCTGCAGCTCCGCCAGACCCAGGCCGACCTTATCCAGGCGGGCAAGCTTGCCGGCCTCGGGCAGATGTCGGCGGCGCTGTCGCACGAATTCAACCAGCCGCTGGCGGCCGCAAAGACCTATGCCGACAGTGCGACGATGTTGATCGACCGGGATCGGATATCCGAGGCGCGTGACAATCTCGGGCGAATTTCCAATCTGATCGACCGCATGGCTTCAATTTCGCGGCACTTGCGCAATTTCGCCCGCAAGCCGAACGAGAAACTCGGACCTATATCGGTCGAGGAGGTCGTGCAGGAAACGCTCGAAATCGTCTCGGCGCGGCTTGGTACTGCCGATGCGACGCTCAACTTGAGCTTCGAGCCGGAGCTGCCGCTTGTGAAGGGCGGCCCCGTGCGCCTGCAGCAGGTGCTGGTCAATATCCTCACGAATGCCTGCGATGCTGTCGAGGGGCTTGAAGACCGTCGGATTGAACTCGTGGCTTATCGGCAGAATGGTCGCGTCGTCATTGAAATCGCCGATCGGGGGCCGGGCGTTCCGCCCGCCATCATGGAGCGCATCTTCGATCCGTTCTTCACCACCAAAGGCGTCGGCAAGGGGCTTGGGCTCGGGCTTTCGATTTCCTACAACATCATCAAGGATTTCGGCGGCAGCCTGACGGTCAGTCAGCGTGAGGGCGGTGGTGCGCTCTTCCGGATCGATCTCCTGGAAGCGGAAGCATTGCACGAGGCGGCGGAATGAATTCGGGTTTGGTGTTGCTGGTCGATGACGAGGAGGAGCTTCGCTTTTCCACCAGCCAGGCTCTGGAACTGCATGGTCTCCAGGTGAAGGCCTTTGCCTCCGGCGACGAAATCCTTTCGCGGGTCGGCTTCGGCTTCGATGGCGTTGTCGTCACCGATATCCGCATGCCTGGCATGGATGGGATGACGCTACTGCACCGGATCCGCGAACTCGATCATGAGATCCCGGTCATCCTGGTGACCGGCCACGGCGAGGTGCAACTGGCGGTCAAAGCCATGCGCGAAGGCGCTTATGACTTCATCGAAAAACCGTTCGCCAGCCAAGCGCTTGCGGGTGTCGTGCGTCACGCACTCGACCGCCGTTCGCTGGTCCTGGAAAACCGCCGCCTGCGGGCGGTTGCCGGCAAGCGTGATGACATCGAGACGCGTCTTCCAGGACGCACGCCTGTCATGGTCGACCTGCGGTATCGGGTGCGAGCGATCGGCGCGACGGAGGCCGATGCCCTGATCATTGGCGAGACCGGTGCCGGCAAGGAGGTGGTTGCGCGCAGCCTGCATGATGTCAGCGCCCGCTCCAAGGGGCCGTTTATTGCCATCAACTGCGCCTCGCTGCCGGAAACGCTGATCGAAAGCGAGCTTTTTGGCCACGAGGCCGGCGCTTTTCCGGGTGCGGTTCGGTCACGATATGGCAAGTTCGAACATGGGCGTGGCGGCACAATCCTGCTCGATGAGATCGGCTCCATGCCCATCGACCTGCAGGCGAAGTTTCTGCGGGTCCTGCAGGAGCGGACGATCACACGGCTTGGATCGAACGAGACCGTTCCCCTCGATGTCCGCTTTCTGGCAACCAGCAAGGTCGATCTCGAGAGTGAAGTCGCTGCCGGTCGTTTCCGGGCGGATCTGCTTTATCGGCTCAACGTCGTCACGATCCATGTTCCGTCGCTCGCGCAGCGGCGGGCCGACATTCCGCTGCTCTTCCTGCATCTGGTGCGCGAGGCATCCGCCCGCTACGGCCGTGATGACATGGAAGTCGAGCCGGATATCCTCGCGGAGATTGCAGAGCGGGAGTGGCCGGGAAATGTCCGAGAACTGCGCAATGCTGCGGACCGGCTGGTGCTGGGGCTGGAGACCGGCCTCGACGGTACCTCAGACCAGGAAGCGGCTGCGACCCGTTTGGCGGAAAAGGTGGCGGCCTACGAGAAGCAGTTAATTGCCGGGGCCATCGCCGCCCATGGCGGTGCGCTCAAGCCTGTCTACGAACAGCTCGGCATCTCGCGCAAGACGCTTTACGAAAAGATGCAGAAGCATGGGCTGGACAAGAGCCTCGCCGTGGATGGGCGAGACTGAATACCATCAAAGTTTAAACGCTGGTCGGCCCGATGGGTGGATTTCCACCCATGGAGTCAGCGGAATGTTACGATTTCCCCCCACAAGCCGCGTGAAAAGCAAGATAGGCCGGTGAGCGGAGCGCGCGCCGCGTTGCCTCGCGGCTCAGCCGAGGCTTAGCTCGACCCAGTTTCGGCCCAGAGGAGGCGCCGGATACTGTCACTTCAATATGCAGGGAGGAACTCATGAAAAAGTTCATGATCGCCATGGCTGGTGCCATGGCACTGACGTTTGCCGCACCCATTTCCGCACAGGACAAAGCCGGTTGGCCCAACAGCCTGACCATTGGCACCGCCAGCCAGGGTGGAACCTACTTCATCTACGGTACCGGTCTGGCCGGTCTCATTTCGGAAAAGCTGGGTGTTAACGCATCAGCAGAAGTCACCGGTGGTCCGGTGCAGAATGCCACGCTGATCGAAACCGGCGACCACCTGATGGGCCTGGTGACGATGGGGCCGGCTTATGAAGCCTGGACCGGCAACAGCGAACTTGCGCCGGGTGTCGAACACAAGAACCTGCGGGCTCTGTTCCCGATGTACCAGACACCGTTCCAGGTTGTTGCGCTGAAGTC
>OGCL01000548.1_pt1 | contig 39533 bp, 43 predicted proteins | sample 1570041 | NCBI WGS metagenome assembly OGCL01 (sample SAMN06266162, study PRJEB24511) | hot springs metagenome | isolation source: Hot spring water | place: South Africa: Limpopo | collected 2015-06-22 | reverse complement strand
CGATTGTCCGATGCGTTACATGAACGGTTGACGAAACGCTTTGTTGATCGCAGGACATCTGTGCTCATGAAGCGCTTAAGAGAGAATGCAATGTTGGAAGCTGAAATCAGTGTGAACGGCGATGTCTTCGTGGAAGGCCATGCCATGGGGCAACTCTCCGGTTTCCGGTTCACGCCGATCTCCGGCATGGAAGGCCCGGACGCGAAGGCTGTTCAAGCCGCCGCCTACAAGGCTCTTGCGCTTGAGTTCGAGGCTCGCGCCGCGCGCCTTCATGCCTCGGGGAACAACGACCTTGCCATCAGCTCGGACGGCCTTGTCCGCTGGCTCGGTGATCCGGTTGCGCGCCTGACCGGCACCGATCATGTTCTCCATCCGCGCGTTATCCTGCTGGCAGACGAGCAACTGACGGGCATGGCGCGCGATCACGTCGCAGCCCGGGTCGAGCGTTTCGTCAATCATCATATCTCGACGGTGTTGAAGCCGCTCGATGACCTCTCCCGCGCTGAGGACCTGCAGGGCCTGGCAAAGGGGCTCGCTTTCCAGCTTGTCGAGAACCTCGGTGTTCTGTTCCGTCGCGACGTGGCGGACGATGTGAAAACCCTGGACCAGGACGGTCGCGCATCGATGCGGCGCTACGGCGTGCGCTTCGGTGCCTATCACATCTTCATGCCTGCTCTGTTGAAGCCCGCACCGGCGGAGTTGATCACGCTGCTCTGGGCGCTGAAGAATGACGGCCTGGACAAGCCCGGTTATGGGGACCTGATCCCGGTTCTGGCCGCTGGCCGTACCTCCGTTGTGACCGATCCGAGCTTCGAGCGTACATTCTACAAGCTGGCGGGTTTCCGTTTCCTCGGCAAGCGGGCAGTTCGCATCGACATTCTTGAGCGTCTCGCCGACCTCATTCGTCCGCTCCTGCAGTGGAAGCCGGGTTCGCCGGCGCGTCCCGATGGCGCTTATGATGGTCGCCGCTTTACGACGACGACCGCCATGCTTTCCATTCTCGGCGCAACGCCGGATGACATGGAAGAAATTTTGAAGGGCCTCGGCTATCGGGCCGACAGCGTTTCGGCTGAAGAGGCCGCTGCTTTCCTTGCTGCGCAGACCGGTGCGACGGACGCTCCCGCTGCCGCCGCTGGCGAGAGCAGTGACGACGCTGCCGACGATGCTGACCAGGCCGGCGAAGCCGCTGCGCCAGTTGAAGCTCCGGCTGCCGCCGCTGAGGAGACTGCTGCAACGGAAGTTGCAGCCGCTGGTGAGCCGGCTGCCGTCGGTGAAGCGCAGTCTGCTGAAGCCACCGAGCCGAAGCCCGTTCTGTTGTGGCGACCGGGCGGTCGCAACGACAACCAGCGCGGTGCAGGGCGCACCGGTGGCGAACGCCGTCCGCAGGGCCAGCGCAATCAGGCTCCGCGTGAAGGCGGCGAGGGTCGCGGCGACAATCGTGGTGAGGGTCGTCGTGACGACCGCCGCTCGGACAATCGCGGCGAGCGCCGGGATGACAACCGCGGCAAGTTTGCCGGCAAGGGCGACCGTCAGGATCGCGGGGACCGCAAGGATCGCGGACCGCGTCCGGAGCGCGACAACAACAAGTCACAGCCGGCACGCTTTGAAGCCAAGCCTCCGCGCAAGGAAAAGCCTGTCGATCCGGATTCGCCCTTCGCAAAGCTGGCAGCTCTCAAGGAGCAACTGAAAAAGTAATGGACGAGAAGCAGCCACAAAGCGGTTCGCGCCAGCGCATCGACAAGTGGCTGTTCTTCGCCCGTGTGGCAAAATCACGCAGCCTCGCGCAGGAGCGCGTGGCGGCAGGCCATGTCAGTGTCAACGGCCAGAAGGTTCGTCAGGCGAGCCATCAGGTCAAAGCCGGGGACCGGCTCGACATCGCCATGCCGGAGCGCGATCTGGTGCTTGTCGTAAAACTGCCGGGAGAGAGGCGTGGCCCTTACGAGGAAGCCAGGCTGCTTTACGACGATCTCACGCCACCACGGGAGAAGACCTCCTTCATGCCTTCAGCCCAAGGCGTCAGGGATCCTGGCGCGGGGCGGCCGACAAAGAAGGAACGCCGAGCGCTCGCAGATCTGCGCGGTGAGCCGGATTGGTCGGTGGATTAGAAAATTTCTACAAAGGCGCCTGAAATGAGGGCGTTTATCCTTGCCTTGATCGGGATTCCGCATTAGCTCACTTCCCGTCCGACTATAATTTCCGGCAGGGCGCGAGCTTTTCGAACAGGGTGTCGCCCTGAAGGAACGATCGACGTTCATCTTTCTCCTGCCGTTTAAGAACGTCATTCTGGAGTGCCGCATGACCTATATCGTCACCGACAACTGCATTCGCTGCAAATACACCGATTGTGTCGAGGTCTGCCCTGTCGACTGCTTCTATGAGGGCGAAAACTTCCTCGTCATCCATCCGGATGAGTGCATCGACTGCGGCGTGTGCGAGCCGGAATGTCCTGCAGAGGCCATCAAGCCGGATACCGAGCCGGGCCTCGACAAGTGGCTGAAGATCAACGCCGACTATGCGAAGATCTGGCCCAACATCACGGTCAAGAAGGACCCGATGCCGGAGGCCAAGGAAATGGACGGCGTCGAGGGCAAGTTCGAAAAGTTCTTCTCGGAAAACCCCGGTTCGGGCGACTGATATTTTGGGCTTGGGCCGGGTCACAGGAATCCTGCCCAAAAATCCATCGCTTGGCGGCGGATTCGCCGCCTTGTGCGTCACGATTGTGGCGCACTGCACTAAAATATTGATTTCCTCGTCTTTTTGTGATAGCCTCTTGGAACTGTTCCACTTTGCGGCATAGCTATGCCCTGAACCATCACGAAAGCAACTTCACCAACGCGCGATTTCCGTGACATCGGCGACACTGCTCGTGTCGTGTCTCCGTCGCGACGAGGTGGTGTTTGACTGTGTGGCGGACTGGATCAGGATGACAAGTTTCGCAGTCTTGTCGTCTCATCCGGGCCTGACCGACCCGGCGCCGGCATCATGCCGGGAGCAAAACAGGGAGTATTTGAATAGAATGACGACCCAGCAGAAGAAGAATTCCTCGGCGCGCCACGGCTTCAAGACCGGCGAGTCGATCGTATACCCGGCTCATGGCGTGGGTACCATCACCGCCATCGAAGAGCAAGAAGTTGCCGGCATGAAGCTCGAGCTTTTCGTGATCGATTTCGAAAAGGACAAGATGCGTCTGAAGGTTCCGGTCGCCAAGGCCGTGAGCATCGGGATGCGCAAGCTTTCTGAAACCGATTTCGTCGACCGGGCGCTCAAGGTCGTGCAAGGCAAGGCTCGCGTGAAGCGTACCATGTGGTCGCGTCGGGCGCAGGAATATGATGCCAAGATCAATTCCGGTGACCTGATCTCGATTGCAGAAGTCGTTCGCGACCTCTACCGCGCCGAGAACCAGCCCGAGCAGTCCTATTCCGAGCGTCAGCTCTATGAAGCTGCGCTCGACCGCATGGCACGGGAGATTGCTGCCGTGAACAAGATGTCCGAGACGGAAGCCGTTCGCCTTGTCGAGGTCAATCTCGCCAAGGGCCCCAAGCGCGGCAAGACGATCGAGGAAGACGATACCCAGGAAGAAGCCGCTTAAAGCTGCTTCAGTGAATGGTCATGAAAAAACCTCCGGTGAGAACCGGAGGTTTTTTTGTGCCTGCCGCGCGGACTGAACAAGGCTGGCGCGGCCAAAGAAAAACCCCGCCGGAGCGGGGTTTCCCAGATCTTGCCTCTTGGCTGTTACTCGCGGTTTCCAAGGAAACGCAGGAGGAACAGGAAGAGGTTGATGAAGTCGAGATAGAGACGCAGGGCACCCATGATGGCGTTGCGACCGGCCATCTCACTCGAATGGCTCTCGTGGTATGATTCCTTGATCGCCTGGGTGTCATACGCAGTCAGGCCGGCGAAGATCAGGACGCCGATGACGGAGATGGCGAAGTCCAGCGCCGAGGACGCCATGAACAGGTTGACCAGCGAGGCGATAATCAGACCGAAGAGACCCATCATCAGGAACGAGCCCATGGCCGACAGGTCACGCTTGGTGGTGTAGCCGTAAAGCGACAGGGCACCAAAGGAAGCTGCGGTCACGAAGAAGGTCTGGACGATGCTCGCGCCGGTGTAGATCAGGAAGATCGACGAAAGCGACAGGCCCATCATCGCCGCGTAGACCCAGAAGGTCGTCTGGGCGGCTGCGACGCTCATCTTGTGAATGCGGAAGCTCAGGAAGAACACCATGGCCACAGGTGCCAGGATGACCACCCACTTCAGCGGGCTCAGGAAGATGGCCTGGCCGAAAGCGGTCAACTCGCCGTTCGAAACGGCCATCTGGAAGGTGGCGAAGGCTGCGATACCGGTGATGGCGAGGCCCAGTGCCATCAGGTTGTAGACCTTCAGCATATAGGCGCGCAGACCTTCGTCGATCATCGTGGCCGACTGGGTCTGGCCCGTGCGGCTCTGATAGTTGCGAAGTTCGGACATGTTTTCCTCTCTCAAAGCTTCGATGTTGGACGGCAGAGCCCTCTAAAGGCCCCCGCACCGCTGCAAAGCCCAGCATGCGTGAACTCAATATGAGTTGTTCCCGTGTCATCGACAAGGGCTGCAAGCTTAAATCGCGGTAATCTGGAGCTTCCGCGCCGGAAAGCCCCCATTGCCCGTCACAGTTCCCGCAAAACAGGTGCGGCTTTCTGGCCGAGGATCCGCCATGTCCCGGCAAGGCCTATGCCGATCGTGACGACAAGGGCGATGACCAAGGTCATCAATGCCACATCCGGGAGGAAGTTCGACGGTAGTTTCATGATCTGGCTGAGGACGAACCAGGCAATGCCGCCGCCGGCGACAAGCGCGAATATCGCCGTCGCCAGACCGAGCAGAAGATACTCGTAGGTAAAGGCGCGAATGAGCATGGCGCGTGTTGCCCCGAGCGTCTTCAGGATCACGGCATCGTGCGTGCGCGCCCGGTTTCCGGCCGCAAGCGCGCCTGACAGAACGAGAACGGAGGCAATCAGCGCAATGGCTGCGGCAGCTCGTATCGCCGTCGCCAGTTGCCCGACCAGACGGTCGACTATATCGAGCGCGTCCTTGACACGCACTGTCGTGATTGTCGGGAATTGCTGCGTGACAGAGCGGAGGATGGAAGCCTCGTCGGCGGCCGTGGCATCCTGATCGATCAATGTCGCGAGCCAGGCATGCGGGGCACCGGCAAAGGTGTTGGGGGAAAACACCATGACGAAGTTCATCGACAGGCTCTCCCACTCCACCGAGCGGAAGTTGGCGATCTTCGCGGTGATGTTGCGACCGAGCACGTTAATCGTCACCGTGTCGCCGATCTTCAGGCCGAGTTCGCGGCCTTCCTGTTCGGCGAAGGAGACGAGCGGTTCGCCGGTATAATCATCCGTCCACCATTCGCCTTCCGTGACCGTGCTGTTTTCGGGCACATTGCGCGCGTAGGTCAGTCCACGGTCGCCACGCAGGACCCAGCGTCCCTCTGGCGGCACCTCGACCTTTGCGACGTCCACGCCGTTGAGCTCGACAATACGTCCGCGCAGCATCGGCACCTCGATCAGCTTGCCCGCTGGCGCCATGCCTTCGACGAGGTCGCGGAAACTGTCAATCTCTCCGCTCTGAATGTCGACGAAGAAGAAGTTCGGAGCCCGTTCCGGGAGGTTCCCGGTCAACTCGCGCCGCAGGTTGCCGTCGATCAAAGCGAGCGCCACGAGCAGGCTGAGGCCGAGCCCAAGCGAGAGCGTGACGGCCGGTGTCAGCGCGCCGGGTCGATGAATATTGCCGACGGCGAGCCGGAGTGCTGCGGAGTGGATCCGGGGACTGCGCTTGGCAAGCCACGCGATGCCCATTGCCACGACGCGCAGCAACAGGAAGCCGGCCGCCATGGCGGCCAGGAATATCGTGGCGATCCGTTGCTGCTCGGATGTGTAGATGGCGAGGGCAGCAAGTGCGCCGAGCGACAGTGCCATGGCCAGCAGATAAGGCCAGGACGGCAGTCCTGAGGCTTCGAAACCCTGTTCTCGGAAGAGGGCGGTCGCGGGGACCTTCCGCGCGTGGCCGAGGGGGAGGACGGCGAAGGCGAAGGTCACGAGCAAACCGAACACTGCTGCCAAGAGCAGAGCGCGGGGATAGATCGTCGCTTCCGCAGAAATGGGGAGGATCCCCGCGAGGTAGTTGGCCACAATCGGTGGCGCGATGATACCCAGCAACAGACCGGCCACAATACCGACAGCGGCGACCAGCGTGATCTGGATGAGGTAGACCATGACCACAACGGATGCCGGTGCGCCGACACATTTAAGTGTTGCGATGACGGTGCGCTTGGAATCGAGGAAGGCCCGCACTGCATTGGCAACACCTACGCCGCCGACAACCAGAGCCGTTAGCCCGACGAGGGTGAGGAATTGGGAGAAACGCTCGACATTTTCGGTCAGGGCAGGGGCTGCCCGGTCGCTGCCGCGGATGGACCAGCCGGCCGTCGGGAATTGTGCCTGGGCCTGCTCGCGGATCGACGCAGCTGTCGGGGCGGGATCAGCGTAGCGGATCTTATAGGCATGTTCGACAAGGCTTCCGGTGGCCACGAGGCCGCTCGAAAACAATCCGTCCCGGCTTGTCAGGAAACGCGGTGCAAATCCGAAGCCATCAGAGATCGAGTCGGGCTCGGTGACAATGGTACCATTGATCCTGAAGCGGGCGTTGCCGACAAGCAGTTCGTCACCGACCTTGATGTTCATGCGATCCAGAAGGAGCGGAGCGACGACTGCGCCATAGGCCCCGTCGCTGGAGGCCAGCAAAGCGGCAAGGGGCTGGTCGGGTTCGGCAACAAGGCGGCCATAGAGGGGATAGGCCTCATCGACCGCCTTGATTTCCACCAATGACTGATCCGAGCCATCCGCAAGGCGGGCCATGGATCGCAGGTTGGTGGTTACCGAGACCGCGCCAAACCGCTCCAGAAAGGCCAGTTCTTCGGGTGTCGCCTCCCGATTGTCGAGCTCGAACCTGATGTCGCCCGCCAGCAGCGTCCTGCCTTCCGAGGAGATGGCGTCGGTAATTGCTGTCGAGACGGAATTCACGGCCGCAATGGCGCCCGTTCCCAACGCTATGCAGGCAAGAAAGATGTAGAAACCTTTCAGCCCGCCGCGCAATTCGCGCAGTGCGATGCGAAAGGCGATGGAGAGACGCGCGCCGAAAGACGTCATGCCGACACCGAAGCCAGGCGGGTCTGCTCGGTTCGGCTGTCGCCCGCGATCTGGCCGGATGCCACACGGATCTGGCGCGTGCAGCGCGCGGCGAGAGATGGATCATGTGTGACCAGCACGAGCGTCATGGCGCGCTCGCGTTGCTTGGTAAACAGGAGGTCGGCGATCTGTTTGCCGGTCTCGGTGTCGAGATTGCCCGTCGGCTCGTCAGCAATCAACACCGCAGGTGATGGCGCGAGTGCGCGGGCGATCGCCACGCGCTGCTGCTCGCCGCCCGACAACTGGCCGGGATAGTGGCTAAGGCGCTCACCGAGCCCGACCGCCTCGAGTTCCTGGCGGGCGATATCAAAGGCGCCCTTCACATTCGCCAGTTCCAGCGGCACTGCCACGTTTTCGAGTGCCGTCATGTTGGCGATCAGGTGGAAGGATTGGAAGACGATGCCGATGTTCTTGCCCCGAAAGTCCGCGAGACGATCCTCGCTCAGCGTATGGAGCGGGGTCTGGCGAACATAGATCTCACCGCTATCGAGACGTTCCAGTCCCGCAAGCACCATCAGAAGCGTCGACTTGCCGGAACCGGACGGTCCTACGATCCCGACCGCCTCGCCTTCCGCGATAGAAAGATCGATGCTCTTCAAAACGTGAACGGAAGCGGCGGCATTGCCAAGGGTGAGATCGGCGCTTTTCAGTTCGATGATGCTGTTTCTCACACTCGACCATCCTATATCTGGAAACGACGCTTCGCCGCACTGCGGCATTGGTGCCAATCTAGGGAACCCACTATGACATTTAAAGCAGTGCTCCTTCATTTCGCCGTGATACTGCTCACCGCCCTCGCCGGGCCGAGGATCGCTCAGGCTCAGCCCCTTCAGCTTGTGGGCTTTGGTGACAGCCTGATGGCTGGTTATCAACTGCCTCAGGAGGATGCGTTACCGGCCCAGCTTCAACGGGCTCTGGTCGCGAAGGGGCATGACGTGGTGATCAGCAATGCCGGTGTATCGGGAGACACGACATCGGGTGGCCTGTCCCGTGTCGATTGGTCGGTGCCTGACGGAACCGATGGCGTGATCCTCGAATTGGGAGCGAATGATGCGCTGCGGGGCATTCCTCCGGAGCAGACCGAAAAGAATCTCGAGCAGATCATCATTCGGTTGAAGGAACGCAATATCCCGATCCTTCTCGTTGGCATGCTGGCGCCTCCGAACATGGGCGGTGACTACGGCGACAGGTTCAACGGGATCTATCCCCGTCTGGCGGAGAAATACGATCTGCCACTCTATCCTTTCGTGCTCGACGGCGTGATCACAGAACGCAGTCTGCTGCTTGACGACGGCATGCATCCCAATACGGAAGGCCTGAAGCTGATGGCTGAACGCATGCTGCCTCTCGCCGAATCTTGGGTGGCCGGTATTAAGGCTCAGCGGAATTAGCGCTTGCGCCTCATGCCATTGCATGATTCGCTGTGAGCACCTGCAAAAGATTCGGGGAGCGCTCCATGCCGAGATTGTTCACTGCCCTCGAAATTCCCCGCAACGCCGCCATGAGCCTCTCATTGCTGCGCGGTGGCCTCCCCGGGGCTCGCTGGATTGATGTGGAGAATTATCACATCACGCTTCGCTTCATCGGTGACGTGGACGGCAGGACCGCCGACGAAGTCGTCGACAGGCTCGACCGCATTGATCGCCCCGAGTTTTCTCTGACGCTGAACGGCATTGGCTCCTTTGGGTCGAAGAAACCACATTCCATATGGGCCGGCGTCTCTCCCGCCCCCGAACTCTACGCGCTGCAGGGTGAAATCGAGCGGATCTGCCAACGGATTGGCCTGCCACCCGATCCGCGCAAGTTCACGCCTCATGTGACGCTTGCAAGGCTCAAGGCTTCGCGTGTGGAAGACGTCGTGCATTATCTTGGTGGCCGCGGCGACTTCCAGACCCTGCCGTTTGCTGTCGGGCGCTTCGTTCTGCTGTCTTCCAGAGAATCGGTCGGTGGCGGACCCTATCTGACCGAAGAGGTCTTTCCGCTTCGTGAGGCGGGTGGCTATTCGAAGTTTGCAGCCAGTGCGCTACAGCCAGAAAAGAGCATGCTGTAGACCTGCTCGAAATCCTGACTATCGCCGTAGTAAGGGTCGGGCACGTCCTCCTGGGTGTTGAAAGCAAGCGTGGCGAACAGATGCAGCCGTGCTGTTGCATCTGGCGGTATGAGTGTGTTGAGCCGTGCCAGATTGCTTTTGTCCATGGCGAGCACGAGATCGTAATCGAAGAAGTCCTCATGGCAGATCTGCCGAGCGCGCTGGCGCGATATGTCGATGCCATGCGAGGCCGCGACGTTGATCGATCGTTGATCCGGCGGGCTGCCGACATGCCAGCCGCCTATACCGGCCGAGGCAATCAAAGGCTTTTCACTGGCAGGTTGGGTCAGGTGGCGGTAAATTCCTTCCGCCAGTGGAGAACGGCAGATATTGCCCAGGCAGACAAAAAGTATGGATGGTGCCGGCATCGATTGATCCAGGAGGAGGCGTTTCAGGATGAAATACGAGAAACTGGATGCAGCGTCCATTGCAGCGCGTTTGGGAGAACTCGAAGGCTGGACGTTGGGGCGTGACGGTGCAGCGATCGAAAAACATTTTGTCTTTCGCGACTTTCGCCAGGCCTTTGGCTTCATGACAGAATGTGCGCTGGCCGCAGAAAAGCTCGATCACCATCCGGAATGGTTCAATGTCTACAGGAAGGTCGACGTGACCCTCACCACGCATGCTGCCGGGGGCGTGACGGAACTGGACTTCAGGCTTGCCGTTCTCATGGATCTGGCGACCGCCCGGACCGGTTGACGGTGATTGAAATCGCAGGCCGCCATTCACATATGATTGATCGGGTCCGAACGAAAGGATCGATGGGCTATGGATGACGTGAAGATTGGTGAGATCCTGCTTCCGGGAGATGAGCAGACCCAGGAGAAGCAGGAAGCGAAGGTGCGCAGCCGTTTCTGGCCGACCTTCAAGAAGGCCGCCCGTCAGATCCCGTTTTCGCGCGATCTTGTGGCTGCCTTTTACTGTGCCACTGACCGTGAGACACCCTTGCGCGCCAGGGGTATCCTATTGGCAGCGCTAGGTTATTTTGTCTTGCCAATTGATGTGGTGCCGGACATGTTGGCCGTTGTTGGCTTCACGGATGACATTGCCGTGCTGAGCACCGCGATTGCGCTGATCAATCGCCATATCAAAGAGCGCCACTACGATGCGGCTGACAGAGTGCTGGCCGACGAAGAGCTTCCGACCTGATTGGTCCGCTGTCTCGCAAGGCCTCCAAGTCAGCCCAACTCTTGCCTTTTTCTTTCCCTCTACATCTCGCGCAGGGACAAGGTCCGAAAGCCGCTTCTTTGCCGGATTTCGGGGCGCCAAACGGGACAATGACGCCAAATATGACAAGAAGCCGCGCGCCGTTCATCGTTTGGTAAGGTAAATTAAGTCAAACTGAACACAGGTTTTGACGATGAGCGCCCGGTCGCATGATCGGGCGATGGATGGAAACAACCGGCAGGAAGACATGTTCGTAAGAAGTAGCGTAACCGCACTGGCAATCCTCCTGGCGAGCAGCGGACTCGCCAACGCGCAATCGCCCACGCGGATCGAGCAGTTCAAGGCCTGGGGTGCCTATTCCTATAAGTCGAATGGCGGCACTGTGTGCTACGTGCTGTCCGTCCCGACCGCCAAGGAACCGGCAAGCGTCAATCACGGCGACATCTTCTTTGTGGTGTCGCAGCGTCCCGGTCAGAACATCTCGTATGAACCGCAGGCCATGATGGGTTACCCGATGAAGGGCGACTCGAAGGTCAATGTGACGATCGACAACAAAAACTTCGTGCTGTTCGTCAAGGACACGTCCGCTTGGGTGGAGAATGCAGCCGAAGAGCCTGCGCTCGTGGCTGCCATGAAGGGCGGGTCGTCCATGACGGTCAAGGCGACCTCGGCTCGTGGTACAGCCACCAGCTACACCTATTCGCTTTCGGGAATTTCGGCTGCACTGCAGAAGATCCAGAACTGCAAGTAAGTCCTGGACTAACGACAAACCAGTCAGGGGCCGGCGGTATCCGCCGGCCTCGCTTGTTTGTGCATGGCAGCGTCGCGGGCCGTCGGGGTGACGGGGGCCAAAAAAGCTGCTATTGGCCGGTGCAAATTAGGGCATAGGGCTCGATCCCCCTGTCCGCCATGATCCATGAATTCATACCTGCCAGCCGGGACGCGCTCGATCCGAGCATGCTTCTCCATATGGTCCAGAGGTTCAGACGATGACAGTTTCAGTGACGCTTCCCGAGCGTAGCCAGACTGCGGCTCCGGTTCGGCCCACCGCTTTCGCCGAGAAGCCGAGCCTGCTTGGCCTCGATCGCGAAGAACTGGGTGAGGCCCTGCGCGGCAAGGGTGTTCCGGAAAAGCAGATCAAGATGCGCGTGGCGCAGATCTGGAACTGGCTCTACGTTCGCGGCATCTCCGATTTCGATCACATGGCCAATGTCTCCAAGGACATGCGTGAAATGCTGAAGACGCATTTCACCATCGCGCGCCCGGAGATTGTTGAAGAGCAGGTTTCGAACGACGGCACCCGCAAGTGGCTGTTGCGTTTTCCTCCACGCGGTGCGGGTCGCCCCGTTGAAGTCGAAAGTGTCTACATCCCGGAAGAGGGGCGTGGGACGCTCTGCATATCGAGCCAGGTCGGCTGCACGCTCACCTGTTCCTTCTGTCATACCGGCACGCAAAAGCTGGTGCGCAACCTGACGGCCGAGGAGATCCTCTCGCAGCTGCTTCTCGCGCGTGATCGGCTGGGTGACTTCCCCGATCGGGAAACGCCTGTCGGCACCATGATGCCCTCCAGTGACCGCAAGATCACCAACATCGTCATGATGGGCATGGGTGAGCCGCTCTACAATTTCGAAGAGGTGAAGAAGGCTCTGCTGATCGCGACCGATGGCGATGGTCTGTCGCTGTCCAAGCGTCGTGTCACACTCTCGACCTCGGGCGTGGTGCCGGAGATCTACCGGACCGGCGAAGAGATTGGCGTCATGCTGGCCATCTCGCTGCATGCGGTGCGCGACGAACTGCGCGACATGCTGGTGCCGATCAACAAGAAGTATCCGCTGAAGGAGCTGATCGAAGCCTGTCGCAACTATCCGGGCCTGTCGAATGCCCGCCGCATCACCTTCGAATATGTGATGCTGAAGGACGTCAACGACAGTCTCGAAGATGCCAAGGGCTTGATCCAGCTGTTGAAGGGTGTGCCGGCGAAGATCAACCTGATCCCGTTCAACCCGTGGCCGGGCACCAACTACCAGTGCTCCGACTGGGCGCAGATCGAGAAGTTTGCCGATTTCATCAATCAGGCTGGCTATGCCTCGCCGATCCGTACCCCGCGCGGTCGCGATATCCTCGCCGCCTGCGGTCAGCTGAAGTCGGAATCGGAGCGCATGCGCAAGACCGAGCGTCTGGCGTTTGAAGCGATGATGATCGCCAATCACGGCGAAGACGACGATTGAGTTCCTGGCGGGATTTTTAGTCCCGCCTACGGTATCATCTGGCCTGCGTCATGAAGATCTTCAGCGCGAAGATCGAGAAGACGCCGGCGAAGGTGTAGTCGATACCGCGCAGGACTTTGCGATTCGCCTGCAGCCAGTTCGACATGAAATCCGCCCCATAGACGATGCCGATGCCGATCGGCAGCGACAGGATGATCGACCAGAGGCCGAGGAAGATTAGCTTGCCGGTCACGTTGGGATCGGTGGCGGTGACGAATTGCGGCAGGAAGGTCATGAAGAAGATGATGACCTTGGGGTTCAAGAGATTGACCCAGAGCCCGTTCAGAAAGGCGCCCTTTTTCGAAACCACGGCATCGCCATCCGCCTTGATGACGAAGTTCGAGCCATGCCTAACAGCCTGGAGCGCCAGCCAGAGCAGATAGGCCGCTCCTCCAGTCTTCAGAAGTAGGAAAGCCGTCGGCGAAGCGACGATGAGTGCCGAGATGCCGAAGGCGACCAGCATGGTGTGGATCGAGATGCCGAAGCTCGTTCCAGCCAGCGTCATTAGCCCGATTGCCTTGCCGTCGCGAAGTGAGCGGCTGATCCAGAGTGTCATGTCGGGGCCGGGCGTGATGGCCAGCAACAGGAGGGCCAGACTGAAGGCGAGGAAGACGGGAAGGCTCGGGATGAAATCCATTGTGGTCACCGCATGATGAAGCACCCGCGACCTGCGGGTGATCAATCCTTAGCGACCTTCAGTCAGCTTGCCAATCAGCCTTTGGGAACCGACAAATACGTCTTGAAGGCGTCGGCATAATCGGGATGCCAGCGCGATAGTGGAGGGCGGTTTTCGATGATGTCGCCGGCTGCCCAAGCGATGCGCTTCTCGTCCAGCGCGCGCGTCACTTCGTTATCCGGGCAGAGGATGTAGAAATCTCCTCTTGCCAGGCTCTCCAGCATGAAGTCGACGGTTTCCTCAGGCGTCCAGGCTCCTGCGGGCTTCTCGGTTCGACCGTTCGCAGTCAGACCCGTGAAGACGAAACCGGGGATCAGAAGATGGGCCGTGACATTGCAATCCGGGGTATTGCGCAACTCGTGCTGAAGCGCCTCGGTGAAGGCCTTCACACCCGCTTTCGAGACGTTGTAGGCGGGGTCGCCCGGCGGCGTGGTGATGCCCTGCTTAGAGCCCGTGTTGATGATGAGGGCCGCATCCTTATGGGCGACCATGCCAGGACCGAAGGTGCGCGTACCATTGACCACGCCCATCAGGTTGACGCCGAGCACATTCTCCCAGTTGGCCTGTGGACCGAAGAGCGCACTGCCCGGCTGGATGCCGGCATTGTTCATCAAAACATGCACGCGGCCAAAGCGCTGGATGACCGCGCGTTCCAGCGCTTCAAGCTCATCCAGCTTCGAGACATCCGTGCCGATCGCGACAACATCGGCTTCCCCGCCTGCTGCAAGAGCCGTGACTTCGGTCGCCGCACTCGCCAGACGGTCTCCTTCGAGATCGACCAGCACAACACAGAGACCCATGCGGGCGAAGGTTTTCGCCGCGGCGAAGCCGATGCCGGATGCTGCACCGGTGATGACGGCGACATGACCTTTCACGAGCGCGGGATGCGGGGTCGTCATGGGCAATTTCCTTCTACGTCAATGGCTTTGGCAATGATGGCGATATGGTACCCGCGTTCGGCTTCGTCAACATGACGGCAAAACGGCTTCCGGGTGGCCCGGCCATCTGACCCAACCGATCTTGGCCGTCACCTTGCGGGGGTGATGCCCTTGCACACCAGCGGAATCTCGCTAAAAGTGCCGCCATTCTTGATCCAGGCGGGGTTTGAGCCTCGCTCCCTCCAGACGGAACATCGACATGGCACTCCCCAAAGACGTGAAGAAAGTCGTCCTCGCCTATTCCGGCGGTCTCGACACCTCGATCATCCTGAAATGGCTGCAGACCGAACTCGGTGCTGAAGTCGTGACCTTCACCGCCGACCTCGGCCAGGGCGAAGAGCTTGAGCCGGCCCGCAAGAAGGCCGAGATGCTTGGCATCAAGGAAATCTTCATCGAGGACGTGCGCGAAGAATTCGTCCGCGATTTTGTCTTCCCGATGTTCCGTGCCAATGCGGTCTATGAAGGCGTTTACCTGCTTGGCACCTCGATCGCCCGTCCGCTGATCTCCAAGCACCTGATCGACATCGCCCGCAAGACCGGTGCCGACGCGATCGCCCATGGTGCGACCGGCAAGGGCAATGACCAGGTCCGCTTCGAGCTTTCGGCCTATGCGCTGAACCCCGACATCAAGATCATTGCCCCCTGGCGCGACTGGGCTTTCAAGAGCCGTACAGACCTCCTGAACTTCGCCGAGCAGCACCAGATCCCGGTTGCCAAGGACAAGAAGGGCGAAGCGCCGTTCTCCGTCGATGCCAACCTTCTGCACTCTTCTTCCGAAGGCAAGGTTCTCGAAGATCCCGCCCAGGAGGCCCCGGAATACGTGCATATGCGCACGATCTCGCCGGAAGCTGCGCCCGACAAGGCGACCATCATCAAGATCGGCTTCGAGAAGGGCGATGCCGTCTCGATCAACGGTGTTCGCATGAGCCCGGCGACGCTGCTTGCAGAACTCAACAATTATGGCCGCGACAACGGCATTGGTCGCCTCGACCTCGTTGAGAACCGCTTCGTCGGCATGAAGTCGCGCGGCGTCTACGAGACCCCCGGCGGCACCATCCTGCTCGCTGCCCATCGTGCGATCGAGAGCATCACGCTCGACCGTGGTGCCGCGCATCTCAAGGATGAGCTGATGCCGCGCTATGCGGAGCTCATCTATTACGGCTTCTGGTTCTCGCCAGAACGCGAAATGCTGCAGGCCCTCATCGACAAGAGCCAGGAGCATGTCGAGGGCGAAGTGACGCTGAAGCTCTACAAGGGCAATGTCATGGTCATCGGCCGTGAATCGGCGAAGTCGCTCTATTCCGACCAGCTCGTCACCTTCGAAGACGACCAGGGCGCCTACGACCAGAAGGACGCTGCCGGTTTCATCAAGCTCAACGCGCTTCGTCTGCGCACGCTCGCCAAGCGCAATCTCGGCAAGTAAGCCCTCCTCGGCTCAGACAACAGATCGCCCGTCTCCCCTCTGGGAGGCGGGCTTTTTCATGCCCGTCGTTCGAGGTGGCGCAACCAGAGAAAACCCGCTACGGCGCTCAGTTCCATGAAGGGGATGATGATGCCGAAGGCGGTCAAGGGATCGCCGATCGAGGCGGCTGCAACACCGCCGGCAAAACCCGCGGTCATCTGCAGGAACCCGGTCAGGGCAGACGCGGAACCGGCGATGTGCGGGAAGGGCGCCATGCTCGTCGTCACGACGTGGGGGCTGAGGAAGGCGAGGCCGAAGGTGCAGATCGCCACAGGTCCCATGATCGAGAGAAAGAAGGGTGGCACAAGAGCCACCGAGAGCGCCATGATGACGGCGCCGGTGCCGCAGAGCGCGATGCCGACCCTGGATGCTGTGAGCCCCGAGATGTGGCGGGAGACGAGCTTCAGGGTCAATGAGCCGGTCAGATAGGCGCCGGACTGCATCAGCATGCCAAGTCCAAACTGGGTGGGCGTCAGGCCCACTTCGTTGATCAGCACGAAGGGCAGCATGGTCGATTGAGCGTAGAGCGCGCCGATCGTGCCGCTCAGGACGAGAGAGGCGGCGAGGAAGCGAGCGTGGCACGCGACCTCCAGGTAGTTCCTGGCGAGTTCTCGGGGGCGCAAACGTCCGAGATCGGGAACGATGGTTTCCTTCAGCAGGGTCAGAGTGAAGCCCAACGCCATGAGGCCGAAGGCGACCATCAGGAGAAACACGGCATTCCAGCCGAATGCGGCAAGCGTCAGGCCGCCAAGCGTCGGCCCCATGGCCGGACCGACCGCGAGGAAGATGCCGATCGTGTTGAGAATGCGGCTGGCATCCGCGCCGGTATAGAGGTCGCGCACGATGGCGCGGCCGACGACGACGCCGACGGAGGCGCCGATGCCCTGGACAAGCCGGGCTGCGAGAATGAACTCGACGCTCGGTGCTATTGTGGCAAGGGCCGACCCGGCGAGATAGATGGCGAGGAAGATCAGCGTCGCCTTCTTGCGTCCGAGAGCATCGGCAAGCGGCCCTGCTACCAACTGGGCAAGCGCGAAGCCGGCAAAAAACAGCGAGAGGCTGAGTTTGATTGCCGCATCGGTGGTGCCGAAGGCCCGTACCAGTTCCGGCATGGCCGGGGTATAAATCGCCATGGAAATGGGACCGAGCGTTGTCAGGAAGGCACCAAGAAACGTGGTGCGGCGCTCGCTCATGCGCATTGATGTCATAAAAACTCACTCAAGATTCGCAATTGGCCCGGCAATCCAGCCAGTGACCGACTGCACTTAGAGCGAATGGGTGCCGCGATCGAGTCCCGCGTTCAGAGAAAGTGGGGTGATCATGTGCTGCGGGCGAAGAACTCGAGGACCTTCGAGTAGGAGTCTGCCACGTCCATGTCGCCAATCATTTCGGCGAGCGATTGCTGCGTGCGGTAATACTCGGCGTAATCGAACTGAGTATCGTCCGTCAAAGTGGACAGATCCGTGACGTTGCCGTTGCGATCGACCATCTGCAGGGGCAGTTCGGTCGATAGTTCGCGAAACGTGTTTTCGTCGATCTCGTCGCGCTGGAAGCTCTCGCTGGCAATTTCCCGCAAGCGCCGTGGGGTGATGCTGGCGAAGACAGACAATGCCTCTTCGAAGATCTCAGCGTCATGGTTGACGGCGTTCTTCGATGCAAACTCGGCAGGTCTCACGTCTGCCTGGGGATTGGTTTCCTGGAAGCGGAGCGAGGAGCCGCTGACGGGCTTGATCGGAAAGATTTCCATGGCCATGGACCGTCCTTTCATAGGATCTATCGATCTATGGGCCTATTCGAATGTACGTCAATGTTGAGGGAAGACGGTGTGCCGAAAATCGCTGCTTTTTCACTGATTTTTGCGTGCAAGTCTTCAAATGGCCGGGATAGCATGCAGCAAATCAGTGCGCCGCAGTTTCGGTACACCCACAGGAGGTTTCTGTATGAATGAGTCGTCTGCCATCAATCCCGCTGTCATTGACTGGAAAGGCCCGCATGGGCTGCCGCAATTCGAAAGGGTCGGGGACGACGATTATGCACCGGCCTTCGAAGCTGCCCTAAGGGAGCATGACGCCGAGATCGATGCGATCGCGGATAATCCGGAGCCGGCAACCTTCGCCAACACCATTGTTGCTCTTGAAATCGCGGGTGATGCGCTGTCGCGCGTCTCTGCCTTGTTCTGGAACCGCGCCGGTGCCCACACCAATCCAGGCATCCAGGCTCTGGAACGAGAGATCGCGCCGAAGATGTCGCGCCACTATTCGAAGATCGGCATGAATGCGGCACTCTTTGGCCGTATTGATGATCTCTGGACACGCCGCGAAGCGCTCGGTCTCACACTGGAGGAAACGCGGGTTCTGGAGCGGCACTGGAAGGGCTTCGTCAAGTCGGGCGCCAAGCTGCCGCGGGAAGAGCAGGAGCGGCTGGCCGCAATCAACGAACGCCTGGCGAGCCTGGGGGCCAGTTTCGGCCAGAATGTTCTCGCGGACGAATCGTCCTGGACCCTGCCCCTGTCGGGTGAGGAGGATCTTGCCGGCATTCCCGCCTTCCTGCGTGACGCAATGGCTTCCGCCGCGGCCGCTCACGGCGGCGGTCATAGTCATGTGGTCACACTCTCCCGCTCGATCATCGAGCCATTTCTGACTTTCTCGGAGCGTCGTGACCTGCGTGAAGCAGCCTTCAAGGCCTGGACGTCGCGTGGCATCAATGGTGGCGAGACTGACAATCGGGAGATCGTCAAGGAAACTCTGGCCCTCAGGGCGGAAAAGGCGGCTCTGCTCGGTTACAAAAACTACGCGTCCTACAAGCTCGATAACACGATGGCGAAAACACCGGAGGCGGTGAACGATCTCCTGATGCAGGTCTGGGAAAAGGCAGTCTCGCAGGCACGCGCCGAGGAGAGGGAGCTCGCCGCCTTGATTGCCGATGAGGGCAAGAACCATGACGTGGCACCCTGGGACTGGCGGCACTATGCCGAAAAACTGCGGGCGAAGAAGTTCGATTTCTCCGAAGCCGAGCTGAAGCCTTATCTGCAGCTCGAGAAGATCATCGAGGCCTGCTTCGATGTTGCTGGCCGCATTTTCGGCATTCGGGCCGTGCCGCTCAGCAATGTCATCGGCTACCATCCGGATGTGCGCGTGTGCGAAATCCGCGACCGGGACGATACTCTGGTGGCTCTCTTCCTCGGCGACTATTTCGCCAGGTCGTCCAAGCGCTCCGGCGCCTGGATGAGCAGCTTCCAGGCGCAGCACCGGCTGCCACTGAAGAACGGTCGGCGGGGCGAGCTGCCGATCATCTACAATGTCTGCAATTTCGCCAAACCGGAGCCGGGCAAGCCCGCGCTGTTGTCGCTCGACGATGCGCGCACGCTGTTTCATGAGTTCGGCCACGCGGCGCATGGCATGCTGTCGAATGTCACCTATCCATCCGTCTCCGGTACGGGCGTTTCCCGCGATTTCGTGGAGCTGCCCTCGCAGCTCTATGAGCACTGGCTGACGGTGCCTGAGATCCTCAAGACCTATGCGGTGCACTACCAGACGGGAGAGCCCATGCCGCAGGCGCTGCTCGACAAGGTGCTGGCAGCGCGGACCTTCAATGCCGGGTTCAATACCGTGGAGTTCACCTCGTCGGCTCTGGTCGACATGGCATTCCATACCCGAGGGGCGGTTGAGGATCCGATGGCCGTGCAGGCTGAAGTGCTGGAGAAAATCGGCATGCCGTCCGCGATTGTCATGCGCCACGCCACGCCGCACTTCCAGCATGTGTTTGCCGGTGACGGTTATTCTGCCGGCTACTATTCCTACATGTGGTCAGAAGTGCTGGATGCAGACGCTTTCTCCGCCTTCGAGGAGACTGGCAATCCCTTCGATCCGGAGATGGCATCGAAGCTCAAGACCTACATTTATGCCTCGGGTGGCTCGGTCGATCCCGAGGATGCCTACAAGGCCTTCCGCGGCAAGATGCCGAGCCCGGATGCCATGCTGAAGAAGAAAGGGCTTGCCGCTTAAGGGTTCTGGTGGAAGCCGAAATGTGCCGCCGGCGGTAACCATCGCCGGCGTATCGGGCGTTTCCCCCTTTCGCAAATGCAAAAAACAAGGTATGAGCGCGCCAAAGTAAATCGGCGCCTCTCTCCCGTATTGCGCCCCAGCTATCAGAGATCACAAACATGAAAATGCGCAACATCGCGATTATCGCGCACGTCGACCATGGAAAAACGACCCTTGTGGACGAGCTTCTGAAGCAGTCGGGGTCTTTCCGTGAGAACCAGCGCACCGCCGAGCGCATGATGGACTCGAACGATCTCGAAAAGGAACGTGGCATCACGATCCTGGCCAAGGCGACCTCGATCGAGTGGAAGGGCCACCGCATCAACATCGTTGACACGCCCGGCCACGCCGACTTCGGCGGCGAAGTCGAGCGTATCCTCTCTATGGTGGACGGCGCGATCGTTCTGGTCGACTCCTCAGAAGGCCCGATGCCGCAGACCAAGTTCGTCGTCGGCAAGGCGCTGAAGGTCGGTCTTCGCCCGATCGTCGCGATCAACAAGATCGACCGCCCGGATGGCCGCCACGAAGAAGTCATCAACGAAGTCTTCGATCTTTTTGCCAATCTCGACGCCACCGACGAGCAGCTCGACTTCCCGATCCTCTACGGTTCTGGTCGCGATGGCTGGATGAACGTCAATCCGGAAGGCCCGAAAGATCAGGGTCTGGCTCCGCTGCTCGACCTCGTTCTCGAACACGTTCCGGAGCCGAAGGTCGAAGAAGGCCCGTTCCGCATGATCGGTACGCTTCTGGAAGCCAACCCCTTCCTCGGTCGTATCATCACCGGCCGTATCGCCTCCGGTTCGATCAAGCCGAACCAGTCGGTCAAGGTGCTGAGCCAGGACGGCAAGACCGTGGAAACCGGCCGTATCTCGAAGATCCTCGCTTTCCGCGGCATCGAGCGTCAGCCGATCGAAGAAGCCCATGCGGGCGACATCGTCGCCATCGCCGGCCTTTCCAAGGGTACGGTTGCCGATACATTCTGCGATCCTTCGGTCACCGAAGCCATGACGGCGCAGCCGATCGACCCGCCGACGGTCACCATGTCCTTCCTCGTCAACGACAGCCCGCTTGCCGGCACCGAAGGTGACAAGGTCACCAGCCGCGTTATCCGCGACCGTCTGTTCAAGGAAGCAGAAGGCAATGTCGCGCTGAAGATCGAGGAGTCGGAAGGTAAGGATTCCTTCTTCGTCTCCGGCCGCGGCGAATTGCAGCTCGCCGTCCTGATCGAAACCATGCGCCGCGAAGGCTTCGAGCTTGCCGTGTCGCGTCCGCGCGTCGTCATGCACAAGGATGAGAACGGCACCACCATGGAGCCGATTGAAGAAGTCGTCATCGACGTGGACGAAGAGCATTCCGGCGTCGTCGTTCAGAAGATGTCCGAGCGCAAGGGTGAGATGGTCGAGCTGCGTCCGTCGGGCGGCAGCCGCGTTCGCCTGCGGTTCTACGCACCCACCCGTGGCCTCATCGGCTATCAGTCGGAACTGCTGACCGACACCCGCGGCACGGCGATCATGAACCGTCTGTTCCATGACTACCAGCCCTACAAGGGCCCGATCACCGGTCGCGTCAACGGCGTTCTCCTGGCCAATCAGGCCGGTGAAGCCGTGGCCTACGCCATGTTCAACCTCGAAGATCGCGGTCCGATGATCATTGAGCCGGGCGAAAAGGTCTATGCTGGTATGATCATCGGCATCCATACCCGAGACAACGATCTTGAGGTCAACGTTCTCAAGGGCAAGCAGCTGACGAACATTCGTTCGGCCGGCAAGGACGAAGCCGTAAAGCTCACTCCGCCGATCCGCATGACGCTCGACCGCGCGCTTTCCTGGATCCAGGACGATGAGCTGATGGAAGTCACGCCGAAGTCGATCCGCCTGCGCAAGATGTTCCTCGACGCGAACGACCGCAAGCGCATGGAAAAGGCAAAGGCTTCTGCCGCCGGCTGAAGTCTTTGAAAACATGTCTCGTTTTGAAACCCCGGTCCAAAAGGCCGGGGTTTTGTTTGTTGAACTTGTTCCTCCTGCCTTGCGGGTAGTCTTAAAAAAGCGTTAAATTTTCCTTGTGGGCCGATGCAGGTCCAGGCTCCGCGCCTTCTGAGTTCGGCGCGCCAGGGTGGGTTTACGTTATGAAGACGTTGTCGATCGACTTGCGCTTAGCAGGTCCCGGAGATGCCGCAGCGATTGCGGATGCCCATCGCAATGCCTGGGTTCACGCCTACTCGGGCATCATTCCTTATCGCGCTCTCACCCGCATGGTCGAACGGCGTGGTGAACGGTGGTGGCGCAAGGCAACGCGTGGCCCCGCCACCATTCTCCTTGCCGAGGTCGCCGGCACGGTCGCGGGTTATGCTTCCTTCGGCTACAACAGAGCCCGCGCCCTGCCGCATGAAGGGGAAATCTACGAGCTGTATCTGCGTCCGGAGTATCAGGGTATCGGCCTTGGCTATCAGCTGTTTCACGAGGCGCGGCGCACGCTGAAGACTCTCGGCTGCAACGGCATGGTGGTCTGGTGCCTTGAGGAGAGCGAGATTGCGGCGAACTTCTTCCGCTCCAATGGTGGCGTGGATGCCGTCGAAGGTATGGAAGACTTTGACGACGTGCATCTGAAGAAGCTCGGCTTCATCTGGAATTGAAGGCGCCTTAATCGACGATGTATCCTTCAGGCCAGCTGAAGGTGCGCTCGCTGGTGAGGTTGCCGCGTTTGCCGTACCATTGCGGCGGCTGCATCCCGCAATCAAAACTCTTGGCCACTTCGTCTGCCACCCGCCGGGCTACAGCATTGGCGTCTGGCGTTGCCTTGGCATCCACCATGCCCACGAAGCAGGAGCCCGGATAGTCAGGCGTGGCAACGCGTGAGATGACCAGAACCTGGCCTGTGCTTTCCGGACTCGGCGATCCGCTCTGCCCCGGGTTCTCAATGAACCAGCGCAGGATCGCCGCGAAGGCCTGGCCCCTGCCGTCGAGCCGCCACTCGATCTTGGTATTGACCCGGTTGAAGGCAGCGAAGCTTTCGTAGGCGCCCTCGATCAGTTCCCTGTCTATCCGGCCGAATAGTACGCTCTGTCGCAGGTCGCCCTCCTTGAAATAGACGGGCTGCCCTTCGTAGCCTTTACATTTCAGCGACACCCCCATCAGGTCTTCCGCCAGCGTTTCGCAGGCGTCGAGATCAAGATCGGTGTAGGCGCTATCGTTTGATCGTGCAGGGGTCGTCAATCCGAGCGAAGCCAGTATCGACAATCCCGCAATCAGGATGTTCATCCTCGGCGTCATAGCGATAGTCTCCCATTGTTCGCCGCATCCCGGGCGTCCGGACGCTTCGCCCAAAGCCGTGTTGCATTGCGCCATAATACGCATTAGGTAGCGCAGGAATTCAACACTCTACGGGGTCCAAAAATATGCGTATTGATGCAATTGCCATCGGCAAGAACCCGCCGGAAGACATCAACGTCATCGTCGAAGTTCCTGTCGGCGGCCAGCCGATCAAGTATGAGATGGACAAGGACGCCGGCACGCTCGTCGTCGACCGCTTCCTCTACACCCCGATGACCTATCCGGGCAATTACGGTTTCGTGCCGCATACGCTGTGCAAGGACGGCGATCCGCTCGACGTTCTGATCTGCAATACCCGTCCGCTGGTTCCGGGCTGCGTCATCAATGTGCGCCCGATCGGCGTGATGATGATGGAAGACGATGGCGGGATGGATGAGAAGATCCTCGCCGTGCCGGTGCCGAAGCTGACGCGCCGCTATGACAAGATCACCAACTACACGGACCTTCCGGAAATCACGCTCAAGCAGATCCAGCACTTCTTCGAGCACTACAAGGATCTGGAGCCCGGCAAGTGGGTGAAGATCGGCGACTGGCAGAATGTTGATGTCGCCAAGCAGATCATTCTGGACTCGATCCAGCGCGCCAAGGACGAGGCCAAGTAATTTACGCTGACGTCAGCGCGTCTATCAGCCGCTTCAAATCCTCCGGGTCGCCGTCGATCCGGAGGATTTTTTGTCTCGAAGTTTCACCCGAGGCAACAGTGATCGTGGATTTGGCGACCTTGATCGCTTTTGCCAGCATGGCGATCAGCGCCTTGTTGGCCTTGCCCTTTTCCGGCGCCGCGGTAACACGCGCCTTCAAATGTGCCAGACCGTCACCAGCGATTTCTATCCCGTCAAACGACTCTCGCCCGCCGTTCGGGGTCAGCCGAACCGCGAGCAGAATGTGATCATCGGCGAGACGATAGGGGCGGGTCACGCCACCAGCGGGTAAATGCTGTTCCAGAGGAAAGAGCGCAAGAAGAAGATGATCAGCAGGACAACGATCGGAGAGATGTCGATGCCGCCGAGGTCGGGCATGAAGCGGCGGATCGGACGAAGCACTGGCTCGGTGACGTTGTAGAGAAACTGACCAAGTGTCGCGACAAAGCGGTTGCTGGAGTTGATCACGTTGAAGGCGTAAAGCCAGGAGAAGATGGCACTCCCGATCAGAATCCAGGTGAAGATGCTCAAGGCAAGGTCAATCGTCTGAAACAGGGCGTACATTCAGGTCTCCATTTCTTGGTTGACAGAGATGTAGACATTGGCGACTTAACGGACAAGTGGATGGGGCCCACGCAATCAGAATCATGTTTAACGGCGGGCCTGCCCGCAGCCTAAGGTCTTTTCAATGCACCCGTCCTCGGCCGACGATCGTTTTGCGGCGTTCCGGCACTCCTCCTATACCCGTTTCTTCTTTGCCCGCTTTCTTGGCGCATTCGCCACCCAGATCCTTAGCGTCTCGGTCGGCTGGCAGATGTATGATAACACCGGCAATGTCTTTTATCTCGGCCTGATCGGCTTGGTGCAGTTCCTGCCTTCGCTGCTGCTGATCCTGGTCACCGGTTCGATTGCCGACCGATATAATCGTCGCGCGATCGTCTCGATCTGCATGATCGTCAGCGCTATCTGCGCCGGTGCGCTGCTGGGCTTGACGATCGCCGATGCCTTCGAGCCGACGATCGTGTTCGCCATCCTTGTGGTTTTCGGCATCGAGCGCGCCTTTGCGGCGCCTGCTGTCCAGTCGCTCGCGCCAAACCTTGTGCCGCAAAAGGATCTCTCCAATGCGGTTGCCTGGAATTCCTCCTCGTGGCAGACGGCTTCCATCGTTGGCCCTGTTGCTGGTGGTCTGCTTTACGGGGCAAGCCCTGTCGTTGCCTATTCCGTCTCCTTCGGCTTCTTCGCCGCCGCAGCCGTGCTCGTTTTCCTGGTGAAACGCCCGCCGCAGCGGAAGTCCGAGAAGGCTGTCAGTCTCGACACGCTGTTTGCCGGCTTCCGCTTCATCTTCGGGGAAAAGGTCGTGCTGGGGGCCATTTCACTCGATCTCTTCGCCGTGTTGCTTGGCGGTGCCGTGGCGCTGATGCCGGTTTTCGCCCGTGATATTCTCGACCTCGGCCCTTGGGGCCTTGGTCTGCTCCGCGCCGCACCTGGCATCGGTGCCATCATCGTTGCCATTGCGCTTGCCAGCTTCCCCATCCGTCACAATGCGGGGATCTTCATGTTCATCGGCGTCGCACTTTTCGGCGTCGGAACCATACTCTTTGGCTTCTCAGAGATTGCATGGCTGTCGATCGTCGCGCTGATGCTGATGGGAGCGGCCGACATGGCGTCCGTCTATGTGCGCGAGACATTGATCGCGCTGTGGACGCCGGATGAGGTGCGTGGGCGCGTCAATGCGGTCAATATGGTCTTTGTCGGGGCGTCCAACGAACTCGGGGAATTCCGTGCCGGCACCATGGCGCATTTCATCGGGCCGGTGCCGGCTGTCGTGATCGGCGGTTTCGGCACGCTTGCGGTTGCCGCCGTCTGGGCGCTGGGCTTCCCGCAATTGCGCAAGATCGACAGTCTGGAAGCACCGGAGCGTCAGGAGGCGCGCTGATCGCGCTCGAAGATCAGGTCGAGAAAATCCGACAGCCAGACACGCAGCGGTGCGTCGAAGATCATCCTCCCCTCCAGATGCTCGCGGCCTTGCTGCGCGTTCGGCAGCACGAAGCGATGGGCTCCGTGGACCACCCAGCGGTGCATCATGGCGCGGGTCAGCTCGGCGTGGAACTGGACGCCCCAGGCGTTTTCGCCATAACGGAAGGCCTGGTTGGGATAGACGTCACCGGTTGCCAGCAGTTTTGCGCCACGGGGCAGACTGAAGCCTTCGCGGTGGAAGTGATAGACCATCTTCGGCCAGTGCATCAGCAAGCGGCCGTGCTCGGTAGGCTTGATGGGATACCAGCCGATCTCAGTGCGCTCGTCGCGGTCGGCCTCGACTTTGCCGCCGAGATGGCGGACCAGCATCTGGGCGCCTAGGCATATGCCGAGGAACGGCTTGTCTTCCCTGAGGGGTACGTCCAGCCAATTGATTTCGGTGCGGATGTAATCGTCCGGGTCGTTCGCGCTCATTGGTCCGCCAAAGACGACGGCACCGGCGTGATTCTCCAAAGTCCTTGGTAGTTCCTGCCCGAGCACCGGACGGCGGATGTCGAGCGGATAACCTTTCTCTTCCAGCATCTGCCCGACGCGACCTGCGCTGGAGCGTTCCTGGTGAAGTACGATCAGAACGGGCTGCTTGCGATCGCGGCTCAGCGACCGACGGCTACGGGGCATCGTCTATGGCTCCGAGTCCTGCACGCTGCGCCGCCTCCTGGCGTTGGACGATTCGTTCGCGACCGGATACGCCCAGCAGATCGGAGACCCGCCAGATGGCATGATCCTCCATCTCACTGCGGGTGCCATCGGCATAGACGATATCCCAGAGGAGGCCGACCAATTGTTGCCGTTGCTCCTCATCCAGCTGCCGCTTTAATTCCGTGGTGAAGCGGTAATAATCAACAGCCTCACTTTCGGCATCCTGCCCCGCTGAGATCAGCGCATCCAGGGCCATTTCATCGAGCGCGTACTGCTCCTTGAGGATTTCACGCAATTTCTGCCGCTCGGCATCGCGCACGACGCCGTCTGCTTCCATCACCTGGAGGCACAGTGCTGCGACTGCGATGCGGGGATCGTCAGGGGCGAAGACCGCCTTCGGGCGGTCTTGCATCAAGGTTTGGAAGAAGGCTTGCAAGCGGTCGAGCATGCGGGTCCTGTCAGAAGAGTTTCAGCCTCGTCTTGGGTTCTGGCGATGCGAGTGCGGGGTCCTTCACGCCGGGATCATCCGGCGGGCGACCGAAGAAAGGTTCGACGACCGCTTGCTCCTGCGCCTCAGGCGGTGTCTCCTTCAGGGCGATCACCTTAGGCTGTTCTGATTTTGCCGGCTTGGCCGGAGGCCCCTCCGGTTCGATCGTTTCTGTCTGAGGTTCGGCATCGATCACACGGGCTTCGGGTTCTGCCGGTTTCGGCTTTGCAGCCCGGAGTTCAGGCTCCGGCTTTACGGGTTCTGCCCTCTTCGCAGCCGGTGGAAGCGACGCCAGAGCCCGTTCTCCTTCGGAAACGCTGCCTTCCTCGATCGGCCCGGTGAGCTGGTCAAAGGGCGTCTTCCACTCAAAGGCATCGAGGCGGCCGGTCACGGGCGAAATCGGCATCCAGCGCTCGGAGACATGGCCGTCAGCCACCCAGGCGGGATCGCGCGGCGCTTTCAGCGCCTGGCCCATCCAGTGGCGGATCCGGCCCTGATCACCGGTCTCAGCTTCTTCGATATCGGCAAGCAGCAGGTAAACCCGCTCGCGCGAGGCCATACGGGCGGCAGCTTCGGCCTTGGCGCGGGCCTTCTTGAATTCCTGGGCGTCGAGCGCCGCTTCGGCGACCGCGAGCAGTGATTCGTAATTGTTCGGCTTCAGGGCTTCAAGCTTCTCGGCCTTCTTCAGGCGATCGACCGCGCTGTCGCCGCTGCGGGCTCTCACATAGGCGCGTGCGATCTCCGGATGCGGCTCGATCTTCCAGACCTGTTCGAGCGTGCTCAAGGCCTTCCGCTGATTATCCTCGCGGCCATAGGCCTTAGCGGCGACGATCGCCGCTGGTACGAGGCTCTTGGCAAGTTTGAGTGCCTTAAGGGCATTGTCTCGGGCTGCGGCTGGTTCGGCCTCCAGTTGGTCCTCGGCCTTGGCGGTCAGAAGCACAGCTTTCAGCCGTTCGGCTTCATGGCGTTCCAGAACATGGGCGATCTTCTGTTGGTCAAGCAGGCGGATCGCATCATCCCAATGGCCTGCGCGGCAGCGATACTCCAGCGTCGCCTTGGCCGCCCAGGGAAGGTATGGGGCAGCCTCGGCGGCAGTTTCGGCATATTGCCGGGCGGCTTCGTGGGCTCCGAGGCGTGTCGCCTCGACATAGAGGCCTCGCAGTCCCAGTTCACGGGTCTCTGGATCCTCAGACATCTCCTGGAACAGGCGGCGTGCCTCGTCATGACGTCCTTCGATGAGTGCGGCCTGTGCATCCAGAACGCGGATCAGCGGCTCCTGGTCGGCACGGATGAGGCCCCGGGCACGCGCGCTCATCTTGCGTGCGAGAATGGCATTGCCGGCACCGGCAGCAATAAGTCCGGTCGACAGCGCCTGATAGCCGCGGTCGCGCTTGCGAGCGCGGAAGAAGCGGCGGACCGAGTGAGGCGAGGTCCAGAGTGCGCGCAACAGCCACCACAGCACCATGATCACGGCCACCAGTGCGACGAGCGCCGTCACGGCCACGATGAGATCGGTGTTGTATTGCTGGCCTTCCCAGATCAGCGAGATTTCGCCGGGACGGTCGGCCACCCAGGAAAAACCGAAACCCAGCGCCAGGATGAAGCCGAAGAAGAAGAGGATCTTGAGGATGGTGGTCATGCGTCAGCCTCCGTTCCCGGCCACGGTCTGGGACAGGGCAGCGGCAACGCGCTCTTCCGCCTCGATCCTGTTTTTCAGCGTCGTTGCAAAACCGGCGGATGCCTGCTTGCCAGCTTCGGGGAGCGTCTCCCATTCAAGGGCAGCCCCCTTCAGATCGCCGTTCTGCAGCTTGTTCTCCACACGGGCAACAATGGCTTCCGGTGTCTCGCCCTCGACATTGCCGACGGGCCGGACCTTGACCAGAGAGCGGGCGCTCGCCAGCAGACGATCCGTCCAGCCTTCGCCTTGCTCCGGCTGGTTGACGGCGGCGAGGATATCTTCGGCCACCTGGTCGAATTGCCGAGTCAAATCGGAACGCGAAGGCACCCCGTTGCTCGCCAGTGGTGTCAGTGCGGAGACCGTCGGGTCTTCCGGCGAGACGCTCTTGAGCGCGTCGAGTTCGGAGAGGAACGGACCGCCGCGGTCAATGGCCGTCTTGAGGCCAGCAAGGGCGATCGCCCGTGCCATCTCCACGTCGTTGCGCGGCTCTTCCAGCTTTCGCTCGGCTTCGGTCAGCCGCGTCGCGCTCTGGTCCAGCGCCTGCCTGTTGCTGGCAATTTCGGCACGCAACGCTTCGATTGCCTGCTCGGCGGCGGCGAGCTGCGACCTCAGGCCCTCCACGGCAGCCGGATCGGCGGCCGGTGCCGAACTCGTTTCGGCGACGGTCGATTCGAGGGCAGCTAGGCGCTCTGCAAGCGCCGGATCGGTGGCCGGGGCCTGCGGTTCGGCGGCAAGGCGCGCGACCTCGGCCTTGAGCGCATCGAGTTCGGACGTATCGACGGCTGGAGCCTCTGTTGTCTGTTCCGGCCCCAATCCCGGTACAAGGCCGGCATACTGCATGCTGCCAGCCAGAAGCAGGGCGACGACGCCACCCACAATGCCGGATGCCACCAGTGTCGACGTGGCGGGAGACCGGTACGGAGGCTCCTTGTGTCCTGTCTCTGTCGAGCCGTTCTTCGCCGGTGCGTCCAATTCCTCGGCTGGAGGTACCGGTTCGGCCGCAGGCGTCTCCTGTGTCCCGAGGCTTTCGGTGTTATCGGTTGCGGTCTCGGGTGCGCTTGCCGTCGCACTCGTCAAGGGCTCCTCCGGCAAAGCAGATGCTTGCACATCCTCTTCCTGCGGAGCCTCGTTGGCGCCAGCCTCAGCTGAAGTCGCTGTTTCCTTGGCAGTCAGGTCAATCGTCACAGGCTGGTCTGGAGCTTTCGATCGACGGGGTGGCTTTCCGGAAACCATGGCAACCTCTTCAATTCATGCGTCTGGCTAAACGTAGTCAGTCCTCATGGCGATGGAAAGGCCCGAGGTTCCATTTCACGCGGCGCTGCGTCAAAGGAGAAGAAGGAGCAGATCCTCCCGAGGTTCCATCGACCAGCTGCTTCTGTGCTGGAATTCTTCTGGAAGAGCACTTGCTATCTTCTCGCTGAGGCAGAGGAAACGGGTCCGAGACCAGTCCAATGTCCGACGGGTTCTCTCGTAGAGTTCGGCGAGATGCCTGGCTGTTTCGGAGGAATAGACGAGGATCGCGTCCGGCATCGGAGTGAGCCTTCGGGCGATGTCTGCATCCTCATAGGCGATCGGGGACATATGGTAACATTCTCGCGTGTCGACCATGCGCCCCGCATGTGCCAACGCGGCTTCGAAGTCCGGGGAGCGCGGCGTCCCGGTCAGGTAGAGGATCGGCCTCTCCGTCTGCGCCATAAGCAATCCGGCCAGTGATAGGCCATCTCCATCTGCGACCTTGATGTCACCAAAGCCGGCTTCACGCGCCGCCCGGGCGGTGGCGCGGCCGACTGCATAAACCGGCATCGCGAGAAGGTGCTGTCGGGTTACTTCCGGCACCACCTGCAGTGCCCGCATGGCTTCGGCACTGGTGACTGCGAGTGCGGCCGTCTCCGGCAGGGGTGGAAATGCCAAGCAATCGACGTGGTGGGTCGCCCGCATCAGGGGCATAAGGACAGGTTCATGGCCGCGCCGTTCAAGCTCGGCGGCGGTTCTGGCCGATGCCGGCTCGGGGCGCGTCACCAGAACGCGCATGAGTCAGACCCAGCTATCGAAGAAGTCGGTACCAGCCTTGCTGCGAACCGTTCCGCCGGCCGTTGCGCCGAGCACGGCCGCGTTTGTCCGGCTGCCCTCGATCTCCACATCATGCCAGCGGCTGCCGTCGGGCGTGAGGATCATGCCGGCAAAGCGGATTGCGTCCCCGTCCACCTGTGCATGCCCCGCAATCGGGGTGCGGCAGGAGCCGTCGAGCGCGCCGAGGAATGCCCGTTCGCAGCTGACGGCGTCGAAAGTGTCGCGGTGGTTGATTGCGTCCAGCAACTCGCCCACCCTGGTGTCGCCGATGCGGCTCTCGATACAGATCGCGCCCTGCGCAGGTGCAGGGGGGAAGTCGGCGGGGTCGAGCAATTCGGTCGGAACGTCCGACTTGCCGAGGCGCTTGAGGCCTGCAAAGGCAAGCAGAGTGGCGTCGACCTCGCCGTCGGCGAGTTTCCTGAGCCGCGTGTCGACGAGGCCGCGGAAGGTGATGACGTTGATGTCGGGACGGATCCGGCGAATGAGGGCCTGGCGACGAAGCGAGGATGAGCCGACGGTTGCCCCGTGCGGCAGCTCTTTCAACGTCGGTGCAGTGCGTCCGACGACTGCATCTCGGACATCCTCGCGCGGCAGGAAAGCCGAGAGGAATAGGCCGTCCGGCAGCTTGGTCGGCATATCCTTGGAGGAATGAACCGCAAAGTCGAGGTCACCGGAGAGGAGCTGTTCTTCCAGCTCCTCGGTGAACAATCCCTTGCCGCCGATCTCGGACAGGGGGCGGTCGGTGATCCGGTCGCCCTTGGTGGAGAGAACGACGATCTCGAACATTTCTTCTGGCAGCCCATGCGCGACCATGAGGCGGGCGCGTGTCTCCGAAGCCTGTGCCAGAGCCAGCGGGCTGCCCCGCGTGCCGATACGGAAAGGTTTTGTTTGCATCCGAACTTGTCCGTTGTTACCGACAGGTTTCGTAGACCGGTTTCTCGGCAACCGCAATCAATGAACAGGTTCCATGACATCCAAACTGCGCATCCTCGGCATCGAAACGAGCTGTGACGAGACGGCTGCTGCCGTCGTCACGCGGCTTCCTGATGGTTCTGCCGTCACCGAGGCAGATGTCGTCTTGAGCCAGCTCGACGAGCACAGCGCCTATGGCGGCGTGGTACCGGAGATTGCAGCGCGCGCCCATGTCGATGCGCTCGACACGCTGATCGAGGAAGCGCTCACGCGCGCGGGGATCACGATCGCCGAGGTCGATGCGATCGCTGCCACGTCCGGTCCGGGCCTGATCGGCGGCTTGCTGGTTGGCCTCATGACCGGCAAGGCGATTGCGCGCGCGACGGGCAAGCCGCTCTTTGCCGTCAACCATCTCGAAGGCCATGCGCTGACGGCGCGGCTGACGGATGGCGTTGCCTTTCCCTATCTGATGCTGCTCGTTTCCGGCGGTCATACCCAGCTCGTCCTGGTCAAGGGCGTCGGAGACTACGAGCGTTGGGGCACCACGATCGACGATGCGCTGGGCGAAGCCTTCGACAAGACCGCCAAGCTGCTCGGGCTCCCCTATCCCGGTGGTCCGGCCGTCGAGCGGGCTGCGGCGAGTGGCAACCCCAAGCGGTTTGCCTTTCCCCGTCCGCTGGTCGGCGAGGCGCGGCTCGACTTTTCCTTTTCCGGTCTGAAGACTGCCGTGCGCCAGGCGGCAGAAGGCATTGCGCCTGTCACGGAGCAGGACATCGCCGATATCTGCGCCTCGTTCCAGCATGCCATTTCGCGCACGCTGCAGGATCGCATCGGCCGCGGTCTTCAGCGGTTCACAGAAGCTTTTCCGGATGTTGCCGAGCCGGCGCTCGTCGTGGCCGGTGGCGTCGCGGCGAACAAGGAAGTGCGCCAGACGCTCGATGTGCTCTGCGCCAAGCATAGGTTCCGCTTCGTCGCTCCACCGCATCATCTGTGCACCGACAACGCCGTGATGATCGCCTGGGCAGGCCTTGAGCGCATGGCGCTCGGCATGCCCTCAGATGATCTGACCGTGGCGCCCCGGTCGCGCTGGCCTCTCGACCAGGACGCCAAGGCCCTGCTCGCCTATGGCAAGCGTGGAGCCAAGGCATGAGGGAGACAAAACGTATCGCCGTCATTGGCGCAGGTGCCTTTGGCACGGCGCTCGCCGCCGTCATTGCCCAGACCGGCAAGGCTGAGGCTGTTCTGATCGGGCGCGATGCGTCGGTGATGGCCGATCTGTCCAGCAGCCGGGTGCACGAGAGCGCACTCCCCGGTATTCGTCTACCCGACACGCTGGCCTTCTCCGCCAGGCCGCAGGATTTGAGCACAGCGGATCTTGTCCTTTTTGCCATGCCATCCCAGGCGCAGATCGTGGCCGCTGAAACCTATGGTCCGCATCTCAAGTCGGGCGCCCCTGTCGTTATCTGCGCCAAGGGTATCGAGAAGCAGACTTCGCGTCTTCTGACGGAAGTGCTTGAAAGCGCGCTACCGGGCCATCCGATCGCCATGCTGTCGGGTCCAGGATTTGCGGCGGATATCGCCAAGGGCCTGCCGACCGCGATGGCGATTGCGGCCGAGGACCTGCCTCTGGCCGAGCAGCTGGCCAAAGCGATTTCCGGCCAGACCTTCCGGCTTTACGCGTCCGACGACCGGATCGGCGTGCAGCTCGGTGGTGCGCTGAAGAACGTGCTGGCGATTGCCTGTGGCATCGTCGAAGGCATGGGGCTCGGCGATTCGGCGCGGGCGGCGCTCATCGCGCGCGGCCTTGCGGAAATGTCGAGGCTGGTCGACGCCATGGGCGGGCGAGGGGATACGGTGCGCGGTTTGTCGGGCCTCGGTGACCTCGTGCTGACCGCCACCAGCCACCAGTCTCGCAATCTTCGCTTCGGCATTGCGCTCGGCCGTGGAGAGCCGATCGGCACCCAGCAGGGATCGCTCGTCGAGGGGGCCTTTGCGGCTGCCGTTGCTGCAAGACTGGCTGAAGGCCACGCAATCGAGATGCCGATCACCCAGGCCGTTGCCGCGATCATCGATGGCAGGCTGGACATCCCGACCGCCATCACCCAACTCATGTCACGACCGATCACCACCGAATAAGAGATCCCCTAGGAGAGACAAGATGCTGTTTGCCGTCATCTGCGCCGACAAGCCCGGACACCTGAACCTTCGGATGGAAACACGTCCGCCGCATGTCGAGTGGCTGAACGGGCTGAATGCTGTCGGCCAGTTGAAGATCGCGGGTCCGTTTCTCGATGCCGACGGCAAGCCATGCGGCTCCATGCTGCTCATCGCCGCCGATGATATCGAAGCTGCCAAGGCGCTTGCCGCACAGGACCCTTACGCCAAGGCCGGCCTGTTCGAGACGGTCGAGATCAAGCCCTATAACTGGGTCTTCAACAATCCCGAGGCGTAAAAGACCATGGCATTCTGGCTCTACAAGTCTGAACCCTTCAAGTGGTCCTGGGAAATGCAGAAGGCCAAGGGTGACGTCGGTGAAGAATGGACCGGCGTTCGCAACTATCTGGCGCGTAACAACATGCGGGCGATGAAGATCGGCGACAAGGGCTTCTTCTACCACTCGAACGAGGGTCTGGAAGTCGTGGGGATCGTCGAGGTCTGCGCGCTCTCGCATCCGGATTCGACCGCCGAGGGCGATGCCCGCTGGGACTGCGTCGACATCCGTGCTGTCTGCGACATGCCGAAGCCGGTGAGCCTGAAGGACATCAAGGCGAACGAGAAGCTCGCGAAGATGTCGTTGGTCACTTCGATGCGGCTTTCCGTTCAGCCGGTGACGGAGGACGAATATTTCGAGGTCTGCCGCATGGGCGGTCTCGACAATCCGCCGGTCTGACCCGCCCATGAAGACCGATCCCGATCGCTTCATCCTCGAGAATACCAGCGCGATTGCGCCGCCGCACGTACCGGAGATCCGTCTTCATCTTGCAAGCGAAGTGCATGATCTCTGGCAGAAGACGGAAGAGGATCTGGAGGCGATTGGCTTGCCGCCTCCGTTCTGGGCTTTCGCCTGGGCGGGGGGGCAGGGGCTTGCGCGTTATGTGCTCGATCATCCGGAAACAGTCCGGGGAAAGCGCGTACTCGACTTTGCGAGCGGATCGGGACTGGTGGCGGTCGCGGCTGCCATGGCGGGGGCGGCAGAGGTGCTTGCGGCCGACATCGATCCCTGGGCAAAAACCGCAGTGCGGCTGAATGCCGCTCTCAACGGCGTGACCCTCGCAATTACCGAGGATGATCTCATTGGCCGATCGGTTGATTTCGACGTGGTCCTGGCTGGAGACGTTTTCTACGAGAGCGATTTTGCCCGCGCACTTGTCAGTTGGTTTGCCGCATTGGCCAAGAGCGGCTGCCTCGTCCTGGTCGGAGATCCCGGGCGGAGCTATCGGCCAACGGAGCATCTGGAACCGCTTGCCACCTATGAGGTGCCGGTCACGCGGGTCCTCGAGGACAGCGAAGTGAAGAAGACGACGGTCTGGAGATTTCTTTAGTTTTTCGGCCTGATGACGCAGACGCCAGCTTCGTAGGAGCACGCCTGATCCGCATCTTCCGCTGAGATTTCAATGATTTTCGCTACTGGTGGGCGGTAGGCTATGACCTTCGGTCCGGGCGCGCGGTTTATAGCGAAGAAAACGCCGTTGCCCTTGATCCGCAGGCCCGAGATATTGCCGGCGAAGGTGCCGATGCCGGGAATGACGGACGGGAGCCCATTGCTGCCGATGATGGCTTGGCTGCGTCCATGGTGCTGTCCATGGTGCTGGTCGTACCCCTCACCAGCCTCGGCAATGCCGATGGTGGATCCGAGTGCAATGGCCAAAGCGACTGGCGCGAGACGATACTTTAGCATGGGGCACCTCCGGAACGCGGTTAACAAATCGTTAACGCACCATGCCGTAAGTGGTTGCTAAAGTCATCCATCTCCACGCTTTTTTCGTACTGGGAGATGCGGTTCTGCGTGACGCTAAACTTCTATTCACGCGAATCGATTAAATTGAAATCGTCAAGCGAATGTGCTTGTCGTCCGGGAGTTCGAGGATTAAACGTCCCCCTGATGCAATGCACCACAAACGTTATGGCGCATTGCAAACCGTATGTCCGTATGATCGGACCGCATCGAGACGCCGCGAGGTTTAGATGGCGAATGTGACAAAAAACCGGCCTCTGTCGCCGCACCTGCAAATCTACAAGCCTATTCCCACGATGGTCATGTCGATTCTGCACCGCATCACGGGTGCGGCGCTCTATTTTGGCACCATCCTCGTTGCATGGTGGCTCGTGGCAGCCTCTACGGGCGCCGAGTACTTCGAGTGGGTGAACTGGTTCATGGGCACCATCATCGGTCGCCTCATTCTGTTCGGCTACACCTGGGCTCTGATCCACCACATGCTCGGCGGTCTTCGCCATCTGATGTGGGATGTCGGTTACGGCTTCGAGAAGCATTTTTCGACGAAGCTCGCCAAGGCGAACATCATCGCGTCGGTCATCCTGACGATCCTCGTCTGGGTCGTCGCCTATATCATTCGCACCTGAGGCACCATTCCATGGATATGCGCACTCCGCTCGGCAAGGTCCGCGGTCTCGGCTCGGCCAAGGAAGGCACCGAGCACTTCTGGCGTCAGCGTATGACGGCTGTTTCCAATATTCCGCTGATCCTCTTCTTCGTCGGCTTTCTCGTGATGTACAACGGTGCCCCTTACGCCGAAGTGGTCGGCGCGTTGTCGCACCCGCTCATTGCCGTCGTCATGGGTCTGGTCGTGCTATCGGCCCTGATCCATATGAAGCTTGGCATGCAGGTGATCATCGAGGACTATGTCCATGCCGAGATCGCCAAGCTTATGCTTCTGATGCTGAACACGTTCTTCGCGATCCTGATCGGTGGCCTCTGTCTTTTCGCCATCTTGAAGATCGCATTCGTAGGGTAAATCAACATGGCAACCATCCATAACTTCGCCCAGACCGGCAAGGCCTACACCTATGTTGATCATTCCTACGACGTCGTGGTTGTTGGTGCTGGCGGTGCCGGCCTTCGCGCGACGCTCGGCATGGCCGAACAGGGCTTCAAGACGGCTTGCATCACCAAGGTCTTCCCGACCCGTTCACACACCGTTGCGGCCCAGGGCGGCATCGCTGCATCGCTGAACAACATGACGCCCGACTGCTGGCAGTGGCACCTTTACGACACCGTCAAGGGTTCCGACTGGCTCGGCGACGTTGACGCCATGCAGTATCTCGCCATGGAAGCGCCGAAGGCGGTCTATGAGCTTGAGCATTACGGCGTTCCCTTCTCGCGTAACGAGGAAGGCAAGATTTATCAGCGCCCGTTCGGCGGTCACATGCAGAACTATGGCGAAGGCCCGCCGGTACAGCGCACTTGTGCTGCCGCCGACCGTACCGGTCACGCCATTCTGCACACACTCTACGGCCAGTCGCTGCGCAACAACGCGGAATTCTTCATCGAGTATTTCGCGCTCGACCTGATCATGTCCGACGATGGCAGCCGCTGCACCGGCGTCGTTGCCTGGAACCTCGACGACGGCACCATCCATCGCTTCTCGGCGAAGATGGTTGTGCTGGCGACCGGCGGTTACGGCCGCGCCTATTTCTCGGCGACCTCCGCTCACACCTGCACGGGTGACGGCGGCGGCATGATCGCGCGCGCGGGCCTTCCGCTGCAGGATATGGAATTCGTCCAGTTCCATCCGACCGGCATCTATGGCGCTGGCTGTCTGATCACCGAAGGTGCGCGCGGCGAAGGCGGCTATCTCGTCAACTCGGAAGGCGAGCGCTTCATGGAGCGTTATGCTCCGTCGGCCAAGGACCTCGCCTCGCGTGACGTCGTTTCGCGCTGCATGACGATGGAAATCCGTGAGGGCCGCGGCGTCGGCAAGAACAAGGATCACATCTTCCTGCATCTCGACCACCTCGATCCCGCCGTCCTGCACGAGCGCCTGCCGGGCATTTCGGAATCGGCCAAGATCTTTGCCGGCGTCGACGTGACCCGCGAGCCGATCCCGGTGCTGCCGACGGTTCACTACAACATGGGCGGTATTCCGACCAATTACTGGGGCGAAGTACTGAACGCCGACTCCAGCAATCCGGAGCGCATCATTCCGGGTCTGATGGCCGTCGGCGAAGCCGGTTGCGCCTCGGTGCATGGTGCGAACCGCCTCGGCTCAAACTCCCTGATCGACTTGGTCGTCTTTGGTCGCGCTGCTGCGATCCGCGCTGCCGAAGTGATCAACAAGGCCGAGCCGATCCCGCATCTGAACGTTGCCGCCTGCGACAAGATCATGGACCGCTTCGACAAGACGCGCCACGCGTCGGGCCAGACACCGACTGCCGTGCTGCGCGACAAGATGCAGCGCGCCATGCAGGAAGACGCAGCCGTCTTCCGCACGCAGGAATCGCTTGAGAGCGGCTGCCGTCGTCTGAGTGCGATCTGGAAGGAACTGCCGGATATCAAGGTCACCGACCGTTCGATGATCTGGAATTCCGACCTGGTCGAGACGCTCGAACTGCACAACCTCATGGCCAATGCGATCACCACCGTTTATGGCGCGGAGGCCCGCAAGGAGAGCCGTGGTTCGCACGCCCGTGAAGACTATACGTCCGGTCCGTTCGCCGGTCGCGACGACGAGAACTGGCGCAAGCACACACTTGCCTGGGTCTCGGAAGCGGGTGACGTCAAGCTCGACTATCGCCCCGTCCATACCGAGCTCATCGCCGAAGGCATCGATCCCAAGAAGATCGCGCCCAAGGCTCGCGTCTACTGATTTGAGGAACTCATCATGGTAGAACTCGCTCTCCCCAAGAATTCCCAGGTCACCGAAGGCAAGGTCTGGCCGAAGCCGGCCGGCGCCAAGAACGTGCGCGAATACCGGGTCTATCGCTGGAACCCGGATGATGGCGCCAATCCGCGCATCGATACCTACTACATCGATGTCGACGATTGCGGCCCGATGGTTCTCGATGGCCTTCTCTACATCAAGAACAATATCGACCCGACGCTGACGCTGCGCCGTTCCTGTCGTGAAGGCATCTGCGGCTCGTGCGCGATGAACATTGATGGCACGAACACGCTCGCCTGCACCAAGGGCATGGATGAGGTGAACGGAACCGTTAAGGTCTATCCGCTGCCGCATATGCCGGTCGTGAAGGATCTGGTGCCTGATCTTTCGAACTTCTATGCCCAGCATCGCTCGATCGAGCCCTGGCTGCAGACGGTGTCGCCGCCTCCGGCGAAGGAATGGAAGCAGAGCCACGAGGATCGCCAGAAGCTCGACGGTCTCTACGAGTGCATTCTCTGCGCCTGCTGCTCGACCTCCTGTCCCAGCTATTGGTGGAACGGTGACCGTTATCTCGGTCCGGCCGTGCTGCTGCAGGCCTATCGCTGGCTGATCGATAGCCGCGACGAAGCGACCGGCGAGCGCCTCGATAATCTCGAGGATCCCTTCCGCCTCTATCGTTGCCACACGATCATGAACTGCGCGCAGGCCTGCCCGAAGGGGCTGAACCCGGCTAAGGCGATCGCGGAAATCAAGAAGATGATGGTCGAGCGTCGCGCCTGAGCCACATTGTCAAAAGAATGAGAGGCCGTCCGGAACTGTTTCGGGCGGCCTTAATTTATCCTTATAGTGCCGGCTATCGATCGGGCGCGATATGGAACTTGATTAACCATATTCACGTAACATATTTAAAACCCAGTTGTACGGCAGGTTGCGGCGCAGGTCGCGAGAGCGGGAGTATAATGATGAAATTCAGCCATGCAGTCACCGGAGCAGCCATCCTTCTGGCGCTCGCGGGGTGCCAGCGTAC
>OGCL01000546.1_pt1 | contig 39573 bp, 34 predicted proteins | sample 1570041 | NCBI WGS metagenome assembly OGCL01 (sample SAMN06266162, study PRJEB24511) | hot springs metagenome | isolation source: Hot spring water | place: South Africa: Limpopo | collected 2015-06-22 | reverse complement strand
CATAAAAATTTATCCTTCGATGAAGATCGAGATTATGAGGAGTTTTGGGAAAAAATTCTCAATCAAGGTAGAGCCAAAGGAGAATTCAGAAGAAAAGCCAAAAATGGAAGGGAAGTTTGGTTATCGGGTTCCTACATCCTAATTAAAGATAATAAACAACAACCCTTAAAAGTGGTTAAAATCGCAACAGATATTACAGAACAAATTCAATTACAACAATTAGCCGACCAAAAAAATAAAGAATTAACAAAAAGTGATTATGAGAAAATGGAATATATTCTTATAAATAAAACATTAAATTATATTGATTTAATCATGCAAGATTCAAGTTTTAAATTTAATATAGATACCATTAAAGAATTACATAATAGATTAACAAACTGATTAGATATTTTTCAAAATAAAATAAGAGATTTTCAACCATATAATAGTTGATTATATAGGATAACAGATAATATTTTTTGAGTTTGAAATTATAAACCTATTTGAAGTGTATTTATTAAAAAAGCTTTAATATCAATAATAGATAAGATAAATAAACCAAAATTATCATTAAAAGAAATTTTTTCTATTCATTTAGAATTATATTCAATACATGCTTTTTCAAATTGAAATAAAAGACTTTGTAGAACTATTGAAAGTTATTTACTTAAAAAGCATTGATTTATAGATAATAATTTTAACTTAAATTATTTTTATTTTCGTTTTCAAGAAGAGTTTTTAAACTCATTTATATTTGCTTTAAATAATAGAAATTATACTTTTCATATAAATCTTGTAAATTTATTTTATATAAATTCTTTACTTGATATGGTTTGAAAAATTATTCAAATAGAAAATTATGAAAATTTAATTTCAAAAAATACTTTAAATGATAATGAGAAAAAAATATTAAAAAAGTTATGTTTAACTTGAATATCTAATTTATCTACTTTAAAATTAGAATTACCAGATATTATCGAAAGAACATTAATTAATAATTTGAATTTGTTAATTCAAAAATGAATAATTATAAAAGAAAATTCATTTATAAATAATAAACCTGTATATAAAGTTTCTAAATATTTAGAGAATCCAAAAATTAGTTTTATGAAATGATTAATTGATATAATAAAAAATTATTGATATAAAGTAAGAAAACAATATTTAATACAAATAAATGATATTGATGCTGTAGAAAATATGGGAAATGATTTTTTAAAAAGTTTTTAATTCTTAATAACAATAAAATGCAAAAAACTGTAAATTTTTAAATAATCAGAAGTATATTGTAAATGAAAGAATAAAAAAGAAAAATCTTTATAAAATGGCTTAATTGAAACTTATTTTTTAATTTGATATATATCATTAATAGTATCTTTATACTTGTTATTTATAATATTTATTTAATAAAATTTGATTTTATTATTCCTTGAATTTTAATAACTCTTATAATTTTATCTTATGTATCATGATTAAAAAATAACAGATTAAATCATAAAATTTTAAACTAGAGATTTCATTTTTGAGATTTTTAAAAAGTTTATATAAAAATTAAGAAGATTTTTCCTATGGATGTTTATATACAATATATAACAAGCAATATTAATCCTCCTTACTTAAACCCAAAATTGCACAATATGTTATGAACTAGTGTAAATTGAAAATTTAAACTTGCAAAAAGTCTTTAAATTTATAAAATCAAACAGTATTTTATATTTTACAAATAGAAAATGGCATCTAAAAAAGAAAAAGAACCAAAACAAAAATTGGAAAACTCTCCAAACAAAACTTTTAAACCAATAATTTGGCTTATTATTGTTTCACTTTTAATAGCGTATTTTGTACCAAATTTATACAAATGACAACTTTATATTGATGAGAATATTTCTCTTGATACTTTTGTAAAAAGTTATAATTCTTGAATATATAAAGATGTTTTAATAGATTGAAATAAAGCAATTGCAACTTTAAGTGGAAATGTAATAGATAATTGAATAGAAAAAATTCCAAGAAATATAGTTATACTTCCAGAAAATGACTCACTAAAAGATTTATGACTTTTAGAAACTAGTTTTTCTGGAAATACTATAAATACAAAAATTGAAATTAAAGATTTAACGAATAAAAAATTTTGGGAAGAAATGCTTCCTACAATTATTTTGTTTATTTTATTTGCTTTAATTGCATTTTTAATCATTTGAAGAATGTGATGAATTGCAAATAGTGCTATTAGTTTTTGAAAATCAAGAGCTAGAATTTATGATAAAAATAAAGACAAAATTACTTTTGCGGATGTAGCTTGAGCAGAAGAGGAAAAAGTTGAACTAACTGAAATAGTAGATTTTTTAAAAAATCCTAAAAAATATAAAGATATTGGAGCAAAAATTCCAAAATGAGTTTTACTTGTTTGACCTCCAGGAACCGGAAAAACCCTTATAGCAAGAGCTGTAGCGGGAGAAAGTAATGTTCCATTTTTAAGTATTTCTTGAAGTGAATTTGTAGAAATGTTTGTTTGAGTTTGAGCTTCAAGAGTAAGAGATTTATTTGAACAAGCAAAAAAATTAGCACCAAGTATAATTTTTATAGATGAAATTGATGCAATTGGTAAAAAAAGATGACCTGGGCTTTGAGGATGACATGATGAAAGAGAACAAACTTTAAATCAAATTTTAACTGAAATGGACGGGTTTGATCAAGATACAAATGTAATTATTATGTGAGCTACAAATAGAGCTGATGTTTTAGATAAAGCACTTTTAAGACCTGGAAGATTCGATAGAAAAGTTACTATTAATTTGCCAAATTTAGAAGATAGAGAAAAAATACTTCAAGTTCATGCAAAATGAAAACCTATTTCAAAAGATGTAAGCTTCAAAGAAATAGCTTCAAAAACAGTTTGATTTTCTGGAGCTGATTTATGAAATCTTATAAATGAATCAGCAATTATTACAGCTAGAAAAAATTTGAAAGAAATAACAACACCAACTATAACTGAAGCTTTTGAAAAAATAGTTATGTGACTTACAAAAAAATCTCAAGTTATGAATGAACAAGAGAAAAAAGTTACAGCTTATCATGAAGTTTGACATGCACTTGTTTGAAAATTACTTCCAAATACTGATCCAGTTCATAAAGTTTCAATTATCTCTAGATGATGAGCTTTATGAGTAACTTGGTTTTTACCAGAAAGAGATAGACTTTTAGTTTCAAAAGCAAAATATTTAGATGAATTATCAATTCTTTATTGAGGTAGAGCTGCTGAAGAAGTATTTTTTGGAAAAGAAAATATTACAACTTGAGCTTCAAATGATATAGAAAGAGCTACAAAAATTGCTCGTGATATGGTTACAAAATTTGGTATGGATGAGGAAATTGGGGCTGAAAATTTTGCCAGTGATTCTGTAAGTTGAAATTATTTAGGTGTTGAATGAGCTTCAAAACCATTCTCTGATAAAACTCAAGATTTGATTGATGCTAAAGTAAAACAAATTCTTGCTTGAGCTTATAATAAAGCTCGTGATTTAATAATAAAAAATAAGAAATTACATGAAAAGATTGCAGAGGATTTGCTTATAAAAGAGGAAATAAATAGGGAAGAGTTTGATGCTTATTTTGCTTAATTAAAATAAAAAATGTTTTGAGAATTAGCTACATTTATTGTAGAAAAAGTAGAGGACTTTTGATATGCTTGAATATTTATAATGATGACTATAGAATCAAGTTTTATTCCATTTCCATCTGAAGTAGCAATGATACCAGCTTGATATTTATCAAGTTTAGGTCAATTAAATATTTATCTTGCTTTTTTAGCTTGAACTTTAGGAGCTATCTTTTGAGCAAGTATAAACTATTTTTTATGAAAAAAACTTTGAGCTAAAATAATAAAACAATTTATTCATAAATATTGAAAATATATATTTGTTTCAGAAAAACATTATTTAGCTTGAGAAAAATATTTTAAAACACATGGTTGTATAACAACTTTTAATGGGAGATTTATTCCAGCAGTAAGACAACTTATTAGTATTCCAGCTTGAGTTTTTCAAATGAATTTTATAAAATTTATTATATATACTTGAATTTGAGCTGGGATTTGGAACATAATTTTACTTACAATTTGATATATAGCTTGAGAAAATAAAGAACTTATTTCAAAATATTCTTCAGAAGCTCTGATTTGAAGCTTTATTTTAATTATATTAGTTTCAATAAGTTATTATTTTATAAACAAACACTTTTTAAAATGAAAATCAATTTAAAATATAAAAATATAGCAATACTTGGTTTTTGAAAAGAATGAATTTCAACTTTAAGATTTTTACAAAAAAATGGTATAAATGATGAAAATATAACTATTTTAGATAAAAATCTTGATTTAAAAATTAAAAATTTTAATTGAAAAATTATTCTTTGAGAAAATTATTTAGATAATTTGGATAAATATGATTATATTTTTAAATCACCATGAATTAGTCCATATACAAATAACTTACTTCATTTAAAAGGTAAAATTTTAACTCAAGCAAAAATTTTTTTTGAATTTTATGAGTGAAAAATAATTTCAATTACAGGAACGAAATGAAAATCAACAATAGCAACTTTGTGTTATCAAGTTTTAAAAAATGCTTGATATAATGTAAAATTAGTTTGAAATATTTGAACTCCAGTTTTAGATGAAATTGATTTACAAAAAGATATTTATGATTTTGTAGTTTATGAACTTTCAAGTTATATGCTACAAGATTTAGAAAATCATCACAGCTATATTTCAATTTTATGAAATATTTTCAAAGATCATCTTGATTGGCATAAAAATTTTGAAAATTATTCAAATGCTAAAAAAAATATTTTAAAAAATTGAGAAAATATTTTAATTTGATTTAGTCTATATAAAAAAATTAAAAAAAATCTCTTAAATCGTAAAATTTTAAGTTTTGGCCCAGTATGAGCTTATATAAGCCACTATAAAAATGAATATTTTATAAATTGAGAAAAAACTTGAATAATTTTGAATCCAAAAATACCTTGAAATCATAATTTAGATAATTTTGCTGGAATTCTATGAGTTTGTCAAATTATATGAATTTCAAATGAAATTTTTATACAAACTATAAATAATTTTTCAGGTCTTCCACATAGACTTCAAAATCTATGAACTTTTGTTTGAATTACTTTTATAGATGATGCAATATCAACAACTCCAGAAAGCACAATTGAAGCTATAAAAACATTTCAAAATGATTTAGAAACAATTTTTCTTGGTTGAACTGATAGATGATATAACTTTGAAAATTTAGTTAAAATAATAGAACAATCAAATATTAAAAACATAGTTTTATTTCCAGAAAGCTGAGAAAATATTAAAAAATGGCTTAAAATAGGGAAATATAACATACTAGAAACAAATAGTATGCAAAAAGCTGTAGAATTTGCTTTTAAACATACTTCTACTTGAAAAATTTGTTTATTATCAACAGCATCTCCAAGTTATAGTTTGTGGAAAAATTTTGAAGCCAAATGAAATGAATTTAAGAATGAAATTTTAAAACAATATAAAAATTTTGAACAATAATTTTTAAAACACAAAATATCATCAATACAATCAAATAAAGTATTATCACCAAATACATTACATAACATACATTATGTAATGTATTTGATTTTTAAAACCACCTCCCTTATGTAATATTAAAAAAAATAAAATTTAAATTAAAAAAACAAGACTAAAAATATTCTTTTAATCTTGTTTCAATTTCCAAAAATCTTTGACTTGTTCTATCAAACATAAGCTCTATACTTCAAGTTGGTCCATTTCTATTTTTTCTTACAGAAATATCAGTAATTCATTTTCTATCAGTAAATTCATCATAATACTCTTCTCTATACATCATCATAACTATATCAGCATCTTGTTCTATGGAACCTGATTCTCTTAAATCTGAAAGTATAGGTTTTTTATCAGTTCTTGATTCAACAGCACGGGAAAGTTGAGAAAGAGCTATAATTGGTACTTCTAGCTCACGAGCAAGTGATTTAATTCATCTAGAAATTTCAGATATTTCTTGAACTCTATTTAATGAGTTTCCATTAGTCATAAGTTGTAAATAGTCTATAACTATCAAATCAAGTCCAGCCTCCATTTTGAGTCTTCTAGCTTTTGATTTTAAATCAAGTAAATTTCCTAAAGCAGAATCATCTATATAAATATTAGCTCAACTCAGTTTTTCCATAGCTTCTCCAAGTTTTGCAAATTCTTCATCTTCTAATTCTCATTTAGATAATTTCCAAGAATTTATTCAAATACTTGATGCTATCATACGGTCAGTAAGTTGTTCTTTACTCATCTCTAGAGAAAATATTGCAACATTTTTTCAATTAAATCCTATATTTTGAGCTAAATTAAGCGAAAATGCAGTTTTTCACATACTTGGTCTAGCAGCTAAAACAACTAAATCTCATCGTTTTAAACCTCAAATAATATTATCCAAAGATTTAAATCAAGTATAAAGTCTGTGTTCTTTTACACTATCTGGATTTTCATGAATTTCAGAAAATTCTTCAAACCTTGATTCTAAAATATCAGAAATATGAACAAGTTTATTTTTTATAAATACTTGAGTAACTGAAAAAAGTGATTTTTCAGATTTTTCTAAAATTTCATTTATATTTTTTTCCTCATCATATCAAAATAAAATTATTTCATTTCAAGATTTGATAAGTTTTCTATTTACAGACTTATTTTTTACAATAGTTGCATATTCAAAAATATTTGAACTTGTTGGAACTATTTCAGTTAATTCTATAATATAAGAAAGTCATCCGACTTCATCAAGTAATTTTTTATCATCAAGTCTTTCTTTTACTGTAATAATATCTATTGGTTTATTTTTTATGTAAAGCTCAAGCATTACTTCATAAATTTTAGCATTTTTATCATCATAAAAATCATCTTTTGTAAGTAAATCAGATATTACCAAAAATCAATCTTTATCAATTAAAAGACTTCATAAAACTGATTGTTCAGCTTCTATACTATGTGGCGGTATTTTTAACATATTTTTATTTGGTTAATATAATTCTTTATACTTAATTTAAGTAAAAACAAAAACAAATTTTAAATTATTCGTTTAAAATTTGTTAATAAAAATTGTTAAAAAATTTATTCTTTTTCAACGTATCCTAAATTTTCTAATTCTTCTATTTCTTTTTTAACTTCTTCGTTATAAGGTTGTAATTCTAAAACTCTTTTATAAGTATTTATTGAATCAAGTATTTTTCAAATATTTCTATAACTAGCTCAAAGTAATATTAAATTATCAGCATCTCTTGGATTTTCTTTTAAAAATATTTTCAATGATGAAATTGCATCTATATAGAGTCATTTATGATAATATAAATGAGCTAACATATTTATTATCTCCATATCATCTTGTTTTAGTTCCAATGCTTTTTTATACATCTCAATAGCTAAATCATATTTTTCTTGCATTGTTAAAACATAAGAAAGTTTTTTTAATATTTCAAAATCTTCTGCGTGTACTAAAAGTAAATCTTTATAAATAAATTCTGCTTTATGATAATCTCTTTCCAAAATATAAATTCAAGCAAGTTCTGTGTTTAACTCTATATTAAATTTATCAATAGTTAATCATTCTACAATCAAGTTTTTTGCTAAATCATATTCACCTTTTGATATATTTATTTTTATTTTTTTTAAAAGTTCATTTATTTTTATTTTATCTTCATCTGTTATTTCCGATTTTACATTTACATAATTAGTCGCATGTAAATTTTTATCTTGAGTTATTTCTATTGTTGTGATAATTTTTTCTCCATTTTTTTTTCTTATTCAAATAATATTTTTAAATCTTATTAAAATATATATTATCTTTTCAAGAAGATAATACAATAAATAAGACATAAAAATTAAAAAAAATAATACTTCAATTTTAAAAAGAGCTAAATTATAATCCATAAATTTATTATATTAGTACAAAAATATTATATAAAATAAAAAAATAATTCAAATAATTTTTTAGTGATGAACTTGAGTATGTGCTGGCGCCGAAGAATGAGCTTGAGACTCATGTTTTTCTTCTTTTTTTTCAGTTGATTTTTCTTCAAAAAAAATTATTAAAAATTTAAATAATTTTGATAAAATAAAATCAATAATTCACCCAATAGTCATTTTATAAAAAATAAAAACTATTACAATTAAATTTATTATATAATCATTTTTTATTAAAAAATTAAAAATTATTGATGGTGAAAAATAATCATACAAAAATTTTATAATAGAGCTTTCTTTAATTTGAGTAATGATGTTATTATCCATACTAAATAAAAATCTATTATTTATAATAGATAAAAAAATCGTAAATAAAAATGAAAAGAAAAATATTCAAAATAAAAAAATAACTAAATAGTTTAAAGATTTTTTCTTTGAAACTCTAAAAGAAATATTGCGATTTAAAGGTATTAAAATCGTTAAAATTGGTATGAATAAAATACTCCAAAATCATATTGCTTCTTTATTAGAAACTATAAAATCTCTTAAAAAATTTATTCAAATATCATTATCGTTTAAAGAATTTATAGTTAAATTTATTATAGAAAAAATAAAAAGTCATAAAATAATTCATAAATAAGCTTTATAAATTTTTTCTATTCAAGCAAAAATAAATATAATAAAAAATCATATAGATATTCAAATTATTATATAGTCTTGAATGCTAATATTTTCTAGAAATTTTATTATTTGTTCTTGCATAAGAAAAAATTATTCATAAACTTCTCTAGGTTTTGAGCCATTTGCTGGTCATACAACTCCAAGTTCTTCTAATATATCAAGTATTTTTGCGGCACGAGCATATCAAAGTCCAAGTTTTCTTTGAATAAGTGAAGTTGATCATTTTTTTGATTCTCTAATTATTTTTATAGCTTTTTCTATGATTTCAGGGTCTTCTTCCTGTTCCCCATTATAATTTTCTAAAATACTTCCAGCAACAGCCGATTTTCAATTTATTATAGTATCATCATACATATTATTCATCATATCTGGATTTATTGTTAATTTAACATGATTTACAACATCTTCTACTTCCTCTGTCTCAACTAAAACTCATTGAACTCTAAATGGTTCTAAAATTCAAGTTGGAGAATATAGCATATCTCCCCTACCAAGTAAATCTTCAGCTCCAGCTTTATCTAAAACAGTTCTTGAATCAATTTGTGAAGCAACAGTAAAAGCAATTCTAGAAGGAATATTTGCTTTTATAAGACCTGTAATTACATCAACAGAAGGTCTTTGAGTTGCAACTATTAAATGTATTCAAGCAGCTCTTCACATTTGAGCTATACGAGCAATAGAATTTTCTACTTCTTTTTTATTTCAACTCATCATCAAATCAGCAAGTTCATCTATAACCACAACTATATAAGGCCATTTATCATCATTTTTTGCTTTTGCATTGTATTCTTTTATATTTTTTGCATTTAAACTTGTAGCTAAATCATATCTTCTTATCATTTCAGCAACTCACCATTTCAAAGCATTTAAAGCTTTATCTGGATTTGAAATAACTGGAGTTAAAAGATGAGGAATACCATTATAAACTGATAATTCTACCCTTTTTGGATCAACCATAATTATTTTTAAATCAGAAGGTGAAAATTTGTATAACATACTAAGTAAAAATCAATTCATTCAAACTGATTTTCAGCTTCAAGTTTGTCCTGCTATAAGTAAATGTGGCATTTTTGTCAAATCTCAAACTATTATTTCTCAATTTACATCCTTTCAAATAGCAATTGGTATTTCAAGTTTTGGATTATTAAACTCACGAGCTTCAATAACCTCTCTTAGTCAAACTGCTTGTCTTTCAGGATTTGGAACTTCTATTCAAACAACTCATTCACCTGGAATTGGTGCTTGAATTCTTATAGATTTAGCATGAAGAGCTAGAGTTAAGTCTTTTTTTAAATTTTCTATTTTATTTAATTTTACTCATTGCTCAGGTTTAAGTCTAAACTGGATAACAGTTGGTCCAACTCTATAACCAGTCATATTTACATTGATTTTAAATTGAGAAAGTTTATCAATAATTTTATATTGCTTATCTAAAATATCATTTTCATTTATTTTTATATTTCAGCTAATGTCAGAAAGTAATTCAGTACTTGGCAAAACCCAATTATTGTATTTTGTTTGAATAAAAGTTTTTTTAGTTTCTGTATCATCTTGAGAAAAACTTCATTTTAATTTTGATAAAATAGAATCTTTTTTTATGATTTCTATTTTTCTTGGTGCATCTTCTAAATCAAGTTGGCAAGGTTCTTTTTCTCTATTTTTAGCTTTTGATAATTCTTTTTCTAAATCAAGTTTCATTTTCTCAATTTTTTCCATTTCTTTTTGTGCTCTTTTTGATTTTAAAAAATCTTCATCAAACTTTTCTTTTAAATTTGGTAATGAAATATTTTCTTTTATTGTTTGTATATCAGGAGTAAATCAAATAACTGTTTTAAATATTTTTTTATAACTTATTCTAAATAATAAAAATAAACTAAATAAAAAAACCATTATCATAAGAACAATTGATGCATTTGCTCAAAAAAAAGTAGATAATGATTTGTTAAAATTGAAAAATGAAACATAAGTTTTATTAAAAAATCAAATTAGTGTATTTATAGATATAAAATATAAAATAAGTCAAAATAATCTTGAATTATTAAATCAAAATCATTCTTTTACAAATACTAAAAATCACAAAAGTAAAACAATAGGAGAAAAAATAAATTGATAATATTCTCCAAATAAAAAACTCAAAACTCGCCAAGTCCAAAATCAAGCAGTTGATTCAAGTTCAGAAAAAATCGAAACAGCTCCAAGTATGATAAATAATGAAGCTATAAATATATTTTTTGTCTCAGGTCTTATAAAAGATGAAGATTTTGTTTTTTTCTTAACCACTTTTATTTTTTTTAGATATCTAAATTTTAGTTTATTATACAAAAAAAAATAATTTTTCAAGATAGAAAAATTATCTTTCACTTTCTCTACTCCAAAACTCTATTTATCAAAAAAGCTCATTCTCATCTTGTAATGATTTTTGTTGGTTGAAAATATCTAGTTTGCCCAAAATAATCATGCCAAGTTGAATTTTTCAAAATATTTTTTGAATAAACCAATTCCTCTGAACTTAAATCTCTAAATTTTATATAATCTTCGCTTTTATACTCATCTAAAGGAACATATTTTCAAATCAAGCTTACATATTCCATGCGTGTAAAATACGAAAATCTATCACTAAACTCTTTTGATAATTCAATTATTTTTTGCGAATATAAAGTTTTACAAGAATTATCTTTACAATTTTTTAATTTAAACTCTAGATAATTTTTCAAAAAAATTATTCAATCTTCTCTTGATAATTCTCTATCAGGTAAAAAATATCATCTATTTATTCAGCTTACAAAACCAAGTTTTGAAACTTTTAAAATATCATCATAGTATGGATAAGTTATTTTCAAATCAACTGGCAGAGTTCAGTTTAATTTTTTTGTAGATATTTTTTCATTTTTAGAATTTGAAATAACTAAAATATTACTTCATTCTTTTAAAACCTTATAGTTAAAAACTATTATTCAAGATATACTATCAGCATAACTAAAAGTCACTTCATCTTTAAAATTATTTTCAGAACAATTTATATTATAAATTTTTTGTAAATCAGAGATTTTTCAAACTTTTTTTATGCAAAATTTAATAGAATTATCTTCTGATTTCAAAGTATAAGTTCCATCAAATTTAATTCATAAAATATCTAATCCAAAATTATCTTTGAAATAAAATAATCATTTTTTTGTTTCTGAAATTACATTGTTATCCGTTACTCAAAATACAGTTTGTTTTGGTAAAATTGATTTTTTTGTATCAAAAACTCAAAAATTTAATTTTTCAAAAAATGTTTCTCAAATATAAATATCTAAACTCATTTTTCCAGTAACCTTTGGAGTGATTTTAAAATCTCTAAATCAATTATCTATTTGCAGTATTCAAGTTGGAAATATATCAAATTTATTTTTATCATATTTGAAATTCATATCTCCAGGGAAGCTTCAATTAAAAGGTTTTTTAGTTCTTTTATCTGTTACATTTATTCTAAAATTTCCAGTTTTTCCAAACTCAATAGTTCATCATAAATTTAAAAGTTTCACTTCTACTTTATAGGATTTTAAAAATTCTTCTATTTCTCTTCTTAATATTTCTTCTCTTGATAATAATCAAATTTGAGAAATATTTTCAAGTTTTGGTTTTTCAACTGTGTTTGCTTTTATAACAGCTCATCCTGTTTCTAAAAATAAAAGTGGATCAATAGTGTTATTATTTAATTGATTAAAACAAATATCTGAATTAACTATATTATCATAATTTTTTTCACTACAGTTTGACCGATACCAAGGACCAGAACCAGAAACTGCTAAATCTATTTGAAAATGAAGATGATTTCAAAAACTATTTCAAGTATTTCAAACTTCTCAAATTTTTGTATTTCATTTTATAATATCTCAAACTGAAACATCTATTTTTGAAAGATGTGAATAATTTGAATAAATTTTTCTTCCATTTATAATATGTTCTATTTTTACATTATTTCCCCGTCAAGCTAAAAATCAAGCTTGAACTATTTTTCAATCTGCCATAGAATAAACAGGTGTTCATTTTGATGTTGCTATATCTACTCATTGATGTCATCCATTTCACACATCCCATCAGTAATTATAACTAGCTCACCATAAAATAGTATAAACTCTTCTATAAAGAGAATAATCATTTTTATATTTTGTATAATCAGATGTTTTTAATATAGGCAAAGACATCTTACAGTCATCTCAAAGAGTAGAATAATCTTGAAATCTACAATCAACTTTACTCATCTCAGCGATTGGATAATAAAGTTCTGCATTTACTAGTTTAAAGGTAAATATGAATAAAACACCAATGATTATTTTTAAATTTTTCATTTTTATAAATAAATTAGATAAAATCAGGATCAATTTCATTATTTATTTTTTGTTCTTGATTATTTTCAGTTGAGGAAATTTTAGAAAATAATTTAATATTTAAAAAACTATAAATTAAAAGACAAAAAATAAGTAATGAAAAAACTATAAAAAATCAATTAAATCATAACACAGAAACTAAAAGTCCTCATAATATAAGACCAACAACATTTGCCAAATTTAAAACTATTTTTAAAGGTGCTGCCGAAGCTATAGAATCAGTTTCTTTTAATTTATATTTATTAGCATAATCTATGTTATAAATTTCTCAAAAAGTTGCTTGAGCAAGTGGCATAACTGCTGCATATCAAACACTATTTAATAATCAAAAAAGTAAAACTAAATAAATTTTATCTACAAGTCAAAAGAAAAATAATGATACTCAAGAAATGGCTACTCAAAACATAACTACTTTAAATATTCAGATTTTTTTTGATAAATTTATAAAAAATTCTTGTAATAAAAACGCAGGAATTACCATAATTCAAAGTAAAACATATCAACTTATAAGTCATCCAGTTTGTTTTATAATAAAAGTTTCTCTATTTATAGAAATAATTTTATCTAAAAACTCTATTTGAAATGTTGAAACAAAGGTATCCCAAAATCAAAACTGCATAATCATAAATAAAAACCAAAATAATACTAAATTTAGTGGCTTTTTAAATAATGTATTTTTAAACCTAGAAAAATTTTCTATTGTAGTATTTGTTATTTCTGTGAAATTAAAATTCTTCTTTATTTCTACTGGTTTTAGTAAAATAACTTTTGAATTACGAGATAATTCTATAAGATTTTTTACATTTATTTTACTTACAAATCAATTTGCTTTTTTAGTTAAATCATTACTTATTTGGTCAAATTTTATATTTTTCATATTTTTAAAATCATCTATATTTATTGTTTTTGAAGTATTATCAAAATAAATAGCTATAAACCAAATAAATATAAAAACGATAAACATAAAAAATGTTATTGCTATTTTTATATCAAAAGCTAATAATATTCAAGAAAAAATAAGTCAAACCAAAGCTCAAGCTCAAAAACGAATACTATATTTTGATATAAGATTTGCGTATTCTGAAGGAGTTGAGTTGTTTAATATATAACTCAAAGTTGTTATATCAAAACTTTCTTTTATTATTCAATATAAACAAGCAGCAAATAAAAGTAAGATTATATTAAATGTAGAGTTTAAAAAAATACCTATATATCAAATAGTTTTATCAATTAATCAGTTATAAATAGTTCAATCACTTCAAGTAAAAAATATAAATTTAGTGAAAATCATTAAAGTTAATATTATTAAAGATGCTGAAATAATTAAAAAAGTTTTAGCTTTTATATATTTTTGTAAAACTCAAATTGGTATATCTAGTATGAGAGCAACTAAATTTCATATTCATAAAAAAAGTCCAACAAGTAATGGTGACTCTAAAACAAGTCAAAAGAAAAATATAATTGTAAAATGAAATAAAATCCAAACAAATCAAATAAAAGTTCAAATATTAAATAAATTTTTCATTTTTAAATTATTTTCACTACTTTCAATTGTTACAAAATTACTCATAAATTTTGATTAAAAATTAATTTTTCATATTATATCAAAAATTTAGTAAAAATACAATTTTTGTATGACAAGTCTCCACATATATCCCTATATAATTGGAGTATATAATATAAAAAGAAAAATTTGAAAATATTAAGAACTAAAATTTTATTAAATAAAAAATAACATTGTAAGTTTAATTTTTAATTTTAAAAATTATGCCAATCTTTGAAATAAATTTATTTTGATTCACTTTAGCACCAAGTTATTATTGATTAATGTATGCTTTGTGATTTTTGGTTTGATATTATTATTTTTTTAAAAAAAATATTATCTCAAAAAAAGAATTAGAAAACTTGTTTTTTTATGTATTTTTATGAGTTATTTTAGGTGGTAGAATTGGCTATGTACTTTTTTATGACTTATGATTTTATATAGAAAATCCTTTAAATATTTTCAAAATTTGGGAATGATGAATGAGTTTTCATGGTTGATTTTTATGAGTAGTAATTGTTGTAATAATATTTTCAAAATTATATAAATTAAATTTTTGGAAAATTATTGATGAAATTGCAGTAATAGTTCCAGTTTGAATTTGAGCTTGAAGAATATGAAACTATCTAAATAAAGAACTTTTATGATATCCAAACTATACTTGAATATTTGCTGTAGAAAAAAACTGAGTTTCTTACTTCCCTTCTCCGCTTTTGGAAAGCTTTTTAGAATGATTTTTACTTTTAATTATTTTATATTTTATAAACAAAAATAAAAAATTTCTTGGACAAACTTCAGCTTATTTTTTGATTTTTTACTCTATATTTAGAATATTTGTAGAAATATTTTTCAGAACTCCTGATGAGCAAATATGATATATATTTTGATTTTTAACTATGTGAATAATTCTTAGCTTACCTATGCTTTTATTTTGAATAATTTTACTTTTTATTTTGAGAAAAAATGTTACTAACATTAAGTAATTTTCTAATAATAATTTCATTTATTTTTACTTTAATTTCAGTGAAAAATCCTGAAATTTTATCATTTTGAATGAATAATTTTTTCATTTTACAAAACGATTTTTTAAAAGTTTTTATTCAATTTTGTTTTTATAGTTTTTTGCATTGATGAGTATTACATCTAGTTTTTAATAGTATTTTTATATATATTTTTTGAAATAAAGTTGAGGAAATAATTTGATTTAAAAATTATTTTATATTTTTTATTTTAACTACAGTTTTTAACTGAATTTTTATTTTACTTTTATCAAACTCAAATACTATTTGAATTAGTTGATTTGCTTTAGCTTTACTTTCTTTTTATACCTTAAAATTGCACGAAGTAAAAAATTCTGATTATAAATGATGAATTACAGCAATTATTTTAAATGTTTTGATATGATTTTCATCTCAAATAAGTTTTGTTTGACATTTATTTTGAGCTATATTTTGAGTAATTTATTTTTACATACTAAAAATAATAAAAAAGTTCTAGAAGTTTCTAGAACTTTTTTTAAATACTATTTAGCATTTTTAAAACATCATCCGGATCATCATTTTTATCTTCTTTTTCTGCTTCTTGAATTTTCTTTTTAGCATCACGAGCTTGGAATTCTTGCCATTCTATCAAATGTTTTTCATTTAATGATTTGATTTCCTCTTGATATTTTAACTCAAGTTCTTCAAGCTTTTTTCTTTCTGTTTCTAAAATATTAAAAAGTCTATCAATTTGAGAATCATTCATTGAAGGCATGATATCAAACCAATATTGTCTTTCTTCATCATCCATACTTTCAGTAGCTAAAATAAGTTTTATCAATTCTGGATATTGTGATTGTATATCATCTCAAATATAAAAAGTTTTTGAGTTGTGTTTTATTTCCCCCATAATTTAAAAGGTTAAATAATTAAATTATATAGCACTATTTTATACTAAAATTTTAAAATTTGCAAAAAAAAATAAAAAAAATATACTTTTATTACAAAAATTACAGTATTTAGTATAATACTTTTTTAAAAAAGTCCAATTTATGTTAATAATTTTATTGTGAAGTTATATATTTTTTCTTATAATACTATTTTGATTTTTTGTGTTATTTAAGCTAAATTTCTATAACTTTATCAATATAGACTGAAACATAAAAAAAGTAACAAAATATGTTTTTTTATCACTTATAATAACTTCTATTTTTTCTATTATTTTGATATTTTACTATAATTTATCACAAGAAAAAATAATAAATGAAACAAAAACTTTAGAAAGTGTTTATTATTAAAAAAATTACTATGTCTATTTTTACAAAAATTATATCTAGAGAAATCCCATCTGAAATAGTATATGAAAATGAAAAAATAATTGTTATAAAAGATATAGCTCCAAAAGCAAAAACTCATCTTCTAATTATTCCAAAAAAAGAAATACCAACTATAAATGATTTAGAAAATGAAGATAGAGAATTAATATCTGAAATGTTTTTTGTAGCTAAAAAAATTACAAAAGAATTAAATATAGAAAAATGATACCAACTTCATTTTAATGTATGAAAAGATGGATGACAAGAAGTTATGCATATTCACATGCATTTAACTTCCAATTTATAATTTAATATTTTTTTATGAATAAAAACAAAATAATATTTTTAGCAATTTGAATTTTTTTAATAGTCTTTTTTATAGTAGTTTTTGTTTTATTATCAAGTATGTCTTGAAAAACAAAACAAAAATCAAATTCTTGAAATGATTTTTCTATTTGGGTTTTACAAGATAATAAAGAAAAATTTTTAGATATTTTAGATGATTTTAAAAAAAGTTCAGAAAAAAGTAAAAATATAAATTTTTTAGTTACAACTTTTTCTAATTACGAAGAATACTATAATAGTTTAATTTGAGCTTTTTTGAGATGACAAGCTCCTGATATATTTGTATTAAATAACAATGATTCAAACATATTTGATACTCAAGTTTTGTGAATAAATCCAAACATAATAAGCCCAGATGATTTTAGAAAAAATTTTGAAAGTGTTTTTTCTCAAGATTTGATAAGAAAAACTGAAATTGATGGAAAAACTGTAGAATTTTTAGCTTGAATTCCTATTTGATATGAAAATTTATGAATTTTTTATAATTTTAGAGAAGTAAAATGACAAAAACTTACAACTTGGTCATATATAAACGAAATTGTAAGAAATTTAAGAGAAGAATCAGGTAAAGTTTGAATTTGAATTTGAAATGGTTTAACAGTTTATGGCGTTGAAGATATTATAACTCAATTTTTCTTGCTTGATGGAATATCTAGCTTATTTGATGCAACTTGAAATAATATAAAATCATCTTTATCAAATTATTTAAGATATGGAGATATAAAACTAGAAAATAAATATGATACTTTTTACACAGAATCTCTTTTAAATAACAAAAATAATTTAGATTTATTTTCAAAATGAGAAATACAAATGATTATTGGTTATCCAAGATTATTAGAAGAAATTGATAAAAAATGATTTTCTAAAAGTTTTTTAAGAGCTGAAGTTTTTCCTATGTATAATGAAAATTCTTGAAAACTCTTAATAAATTATAATTATTTTGTTATAAATAAAAATACTACAAAACCAGAAGTTGCAAATGAAATTCTAGCATATCTTTCAAGTGAAGTTTGACAAAAAAAATACCTAGAAAATTTTGCTTATTATATGCCTGCAATGCTGTCTTTAATAAAAGATAGACTCGAAGAAAATCTAAAAGATGGATATAATATAAAATATAAAAATTTCTATAATAAAAGCCTAGAATTAACAACTTTTAACAAAAGTGTTAGAACTATTTATGATAAAGAAATAGCTTTAATTATTGATAAATGAATGAATTCTATAGATTTATTTGAAATTTTTAGAAAAAGATTATTATGTTTAAGTGGTAAAATAGTTACTTGAACTTCTTTGGAAGTTTCTTGTAGCAAATAAATTATTTATTAACTAATTTTATATGTTAGGTTTGAAAAATAAATTTTTAATAGCTTTAATTGTTATTATTTCTACAACAAATTTTGTTTTAGCACAAACAAATAAAGAGTATTTATTAAATAAAATAGATACTTTAGAAACAAATTTAGTTACTTTAAAAACTAATTCTTCTAAAGATTTAGAAGATAAAGTTTTTGCTTTATCAAAAAGTTTTGATGATTTATTTATCACTTTATGATATGATACAAAAACTATAAATTATTTAGTTTCTTTATGAAAAATTTCTAGTAATTTTAAAGAAGATTTATCTTTGGAGTTAAATACTTTAAATAAAGAAATAACAAATAAAACTACTGCAGAGTTAAATAGTTTATCTACTATAAAAAACAATATAAGATTAAATTATTCAACTGTTAGCGATAGTGAAAAAGTTGCACTAGAAAATTCTATAAAAAATATAGAATCAAATTATACTAATTTATCAAAAACTTTTGCTGGGAAAATAATAACTTTGAATACTAAATACACTTCAGTGTTGAAAGATTATGAAATAGATATAAAAAATATTTATAATTCAAATACAACTACAATTGCAACTTTAAATGATTTTTCTACAAAATATGAAAATTTATTTAGCGTTTATAGTCAATTTGATTCAAATTATCAAAAATTTAAAGATACATATTTAGCTTTTGCTTGAGAATTAACTTTATTTTCTGAAGAAAAACAAAAATATTATGTTGATGTTTTAAGAAAAGAATTAGAAAAAATTAGAGATATAAATATAGAACGAAATAAATGATTAGAAAATCATAGACTTGATATAAATAGATTGATAGAAATTTTGGTTCAAAACTTTGAAAATTCGCTTATTTTAAAAATAAATGATAGTTATTGAGTGATTTATTCAGATACTGATATTTCTTCTATAATTTCTAGATTTAACACTATAAAAAATAGATATTATGATTTAGATTGAAGATTAAAAGCTTCTGAGGTTATAAGTAATACTTGATCTTTAGAAGAATTAAACTTTGTATTTGAAAAATTAAATATAATAAATTCAAAAATAGCAAATCTACTTTGAACATGAACTACGTCTAATTCTTTATCAAATGTAAAAATTAGACTTGAAAATGAAATGATTAGATTTTATAATGAAAATTATCAAGGTTATAGAGAAGATTTACTTTTAAAATTAAAAGAAAAATTGAATATAATTGCGCTAGAAGCTAAAAATGTGATATTAGCAGCTGATACAATTGATTTAAGATTTAGTCTATTAAACGATAAAATCTCTAAATCAAATGATATAAATTATATAAATGAGCAAATAGCAAATTTTAAAAAAGATGTTGCAAAATATTCTTATCTAAATAATTCTGCATTAAATTTAAAACTTTCTAATTTAAATGCAAATTTATGAGTATTTATAGTTCAGAAAGAATTAGCACAATTCAAATACAATAAAATGTCTCAAGCTGAATATAAAGCTCAACTTGATAAAATTTTACCTCAATTAAAAGCAAAATATCCACAAAGTTATATCTCAAAACTTGAAACTTTAATTGTTAAAATAGATAAATTACTAGAAAATCCAAAACTAAATGATAAAACTAGATTTGTGTTACTAACAGTAAAATTAAATGTTTTAAATTTTATAAAAAATTAATGTTTTCCTACATCCATATTCCATTTTGCGAAAGTAAATGCAAGTATTGTAGATTTGCTTCAGTTTGAAAAGTAAATAAAATTTTAATAAAAAAATATTTAGATAAATTAAATGATGATATAATTTCATTTAAAAGACCTGTAAAAAATGCAGGTCTTTTAAGTAGTATTTATTTTTGATGATGAACTCCAAGTATTTTAGAAGAAAAAGATTTACAAAAAATAATAAATAATTTAAAAAATAAATTTTGATTTAAAAATCATATTGAAATAACTCTAGAAACTACTCCAAAAAATATTACTTTTAAAAATATAAAATCATGGGAAAATTTATGAATAAATAGAATAAGTATTTGAATACAAACATTAAATGATAAAACTTTAAAAGAAATTTGAAGAGATAATAAAAAAACTATTTTAAATTGATTAAATTTATTTTCAAAAAATCGTAAAATAAAAAACATATCACTAGATTTTATTATTTGACTTCCATACGTAAAAAAATGAGAAATATTAAAGGATATAAAATTTTTTTTAAAAAATTATGATTTTATTAAACATATTTCAGTTTATATGTTAGAAGATTATTATTTACAAAACAATGAAAATTGATTTGAAAAAATAGCTTACCCAAATAATTGGAAATTACTCTGAATAAAACAAAAAGATTATTTAAAAGAATACTTAAAAATAAAAAAATATTTAGAAAAGAAATGATTTTTTAGATATGAACTTTCAAACTTTGCAAAAGTGGGCTATGAATGTAAACACAATAAATCTTATTGGAATCATTCTGAAAATGTATGATTTTGACTTTGAAGTCATAGTTTTATAAATAATACAAGATATGCTTACAAAGATGATTTTATATGATACTATAGTTGAAAACTTGAATATGAAGAATTGTTAAATAAAAATGATATTTTCTTAGAAAAGGTTTTATTTTGATTTAGAACTTTTTGAATTTCAAAAAGTATTTATAAAAAATTAAATATGCAAAAAATTAAAAAATTTATAAATGCTTGACTTTTAGAAATAAAAAACGAAAATCTTTGTATAACTGATAATTGAGTTGTTTTAATAGATAAAATAATTTTAGAAATAATTTAAAATATGATACTTTTTGCTATTGCATTATCAGATGAACTAAAAATTATAAAAAAAGAAGTTAAAGCTTTAAAATTACCTTTTAAAGTTGATTTTTTATTAACTTGAGTTTGAGTAGAAAATACTATTTATAGCTTAAAGGATTATATCCAAAAAAAAGAAAAACCTGAATTTATTATAAATATTTGAGTTTGTGGAAAAATAAATGATGATTTTTTAGATTTTTTCCAAGTTTATCGTATAAAAAATTATCTTGATAAAGAAAGTATTTGTCCTATTTATATAAAAAATTCTCCTTTAAAATCTATTTTTTGTTCAAATAAAATAATTACAGATAAAAATGAAATGAAAGAAAATTTTGTTGATATGGAGAGCTTTTGAATTGATTTTATAGCTGATAAAGAAAAAATTCCTTATATAATCATAAAAAAACCTTTCGATTTAGTTTCAAAAGATTCAAAAAAAATTGATTTAAAAGATTTAAAAAATAATCTAAAATGATTTGATTATAAAAAACTTTTGTGAGAAATAAATAATTTTTTATGAAAAAAAGAAAATAATTTTGATAAAAAAATAAATGATTTAAAAGAAAAATATAGACTTACTTTTAGTGAAACTGAATTATTAAGAAAATATATAAATAAATGTATAGCCTTTTGAAAAGAAATAAATTTTATAAATAAGGATGACTTACTTATGAAAATTAAGCAGTAAAAACCTATATTCTATCAGTTTTTTTTATTAAATAGAAATTGAATTGGAATTTTTTTATCTTCCAGCAAGTTCTTCTTTGAAATGATCAAATAAATGATTAACCAAATCATCAAGATTTTTGAAATCTTCTCTTGTGTATCTAAAAGATTTTCAATCAATATTTATTTGTAAAATTCAAACAAAAAGTCATTTTTTGTTTTTCTCAATTTTTAAATCAATTATTCCTTCAACATCTTTTCAATCAAGTTTATTTAGATAACTTCATAGTTTTTTATCTAGATTTTCTTTTGTAAGTCTTTCAACTACTTCTTTATCCTCACTTGGAGTATGTGTTTGTATTTTTAGGTTCATAAAAATATTTTTAAGATATAATAAAAAAAAATTTTTACTTTTTTACAAAGCTATTTTAATAAAAACTTTTTTAGTGTTGCTATTATAATCATATTTTTTTAATATCAAATGTTTTCTTTGATATTTTGTAAAAGTTTCAAATCCACTTCACTTATATGTTTTGGCATTCTAACATCAATTTGAACTATTAAATTTCATTTTTTTCATCAAATATTTTTTCCAAATTCTTTTACTCTAAACTTTGTTCCAGGTTTTGTATTTGGTGGAATTTTTAATTTTGCCTTTTGTCCCAAAAATCATTCTACTTCTATTTTACAACCTAAAACCAAATCAAATAAAGGAACTTCATAAATTTTTTCTATATCAAGATTTTCTTGTTTTTGTTCTTCACTATATGAAGTTTTTGTTTTTTTTGTTTGTCAAAATAAATCTCCAAAATCAAATCCAGATGAAGAATAATTTCTAGAACTTCCAGAGGAGAAATTTCAAAATAAATCTTCTAAATCAATTCAAAAATTTCAATAATTATATGAATTTCATCCAGAAAAAGGATTTTCAGAGGTAAATCAAGAACTTCAAAAAGTATCATAATTTTTTCTTTTTTTATCATCACTTAGTGTTTCATATGCTTGCGAAATTTCTTTAAACTTTTTTTCAGCATCTTTATTTCCTTTATTCCTATCAGGATGATATTGCATTGCCAATTTTCTGTATGCTTTTTTTATTTCATTTAAAGTAGCAGTTTTTGGAACTCATAAAATATCATAATAATTTTTAGACATATTTCTTTGACTTTTTAAAAAATATTATTATAAATAACCTCTTAATTTTTAATTATTTTTTATGAAAAAAATTATATTTGGGATTATAACAACATTTTTCATTTTTTCAACTCAAACTTTTGCTCAAGAAAAATGACTAATTGAAAAAATGTTAAACTTAAATTATTGACCTATGGTTTATGATTTAAGTTTAGAAAAACTAGATAATTATACTTATAAAGATTATTATCTAAATAATCTTTATAATAATTTAGTAAAATATGACAAAATAATCAAAGATAATATTATCAAATATTATAAGGATTGAAAATATGATTATAATACAACAAACTGAATAATAAGAAATTATAAAAATTTTATTTCTTATACAAATGATTTTTTTTATTTTTCAAAAATGATGGAAAAATATCCTTATTTAAAAAATGATATTGAAATTCAAGATGGATTTTTAAAAAGTTATAAAAATAGTCAAATTTACTATAAAAAAGTGCAAAATTTAATTTCAAAAAGAATTGCAAAAAAATAAAGATGGTAATGGTCAAAAAGATAAGTATCACCGATTTTTTTTTAAATTTTCTAAAATGAAAACAAAAAAAGAATTAAATTTATTAAAATATAATATATTATGTTTTTTTAGTTTTTCAACAGGAGATTTTAATTCATTTAAATACCAAAAGATTTTCATAATCACAAAGAGGTTTAGAACTTCAAGAAGTTCTTTTGTAAGTATGTTTTTCTATTTATTTCTTCTAAATATTTTTCAGATAGTAGATGATGAAAAAATTAAAAAATATTTTTTACTTGACAATAATATAAAAATTATTATAAATAATGTCTTATTTTTTAATTATTATAAATATGTCAAATTTAAACTGACTTTCTTTAGATAAGAATCTAGATTTAAAATGAGTTCCTTGAGTTGTTGATTTAGAAAAATTAAGATTTTTTAAAAATCTTGATTGAGTTTTAAATACTAGATTACAAACTTTTTTGGATAGGTGATTTGAATTTTTAGAAATTTGAGAAAATCTAACAGACACAGATATTTTACAATCATTAGATATTTTACAAAGTTTATATTGAGAAAAAGTAGAAATTTATTTTTTAAATGATTTTAATCAACCAGAGAGTATATATTTTGAATGAAAAATAAATAAAAGAGTTGTTTGAAAAAGAAAATTTCTATATAGAAAAACTTGATTAAACCAAGAAGAAATAAAGGAAATACAAGATATGTTCTTTATAGATGGGAAAGAAATAAAAGTGAATTAATCTCACTTTTATTTTTTGCAAAAAATCTAAAAAACAATATAAATGTAATAAATACAAGTCTGCATTCATTACATTTAAAATTACTTTTATGAAACAAATATTATTAAACTTTTATTTTAGATTTTTTGGAATTTTAGCAAAAATTTATATTTTTCGTCAAAAACCATTTATTATTTGAATAACTTGAAGTATAGGAAAAACTTCTGCTAGAATGATTATTAGTCAAATTTTAGAGAAAAATTTAAAAAATAAAAAAGTTTATACTTCTACCAAAAATTTTAACTGAGAACTTTGACTTAGTTTATCAATTTTATGAATTTCTGATTATGAACCAAATTTTTTTTTAGTTATAAAAACCATTTTCAAGTCATTAAAAATAAGTTTATTTTGAAAAAAACTTTATGATATAATTTTTTTGGAGTATTGAATTGACCATAAGTGAGAAATGGATTTTTTATTATCAATAGCAAAACCAGATATTGCAATAATTACAAAAATAGATAAAGTTCATTCAAGTCAATTTAATACTAAGGAAATAATTGCAAGTGAAAAATATAAACTTTTAAAAAATTCTAAAAATATTGCTTTTTTAAATATAGAAGATGAATTTGCTAAAATTTATGAAAAAGAAATTTTATCTCAAAAATATTTTTATTCAACTACCTCAACAGAAAACTCAAAAGAAATAGATTTAGTTTGAAAAAATTACATCTTAAAATTTGATAAAAATAATATCTTATCAAATTTTAATTTTTACTTCAAAAATAAAAAAAAGATAAATATTACTTCAAATCTTATATGAGAGGAAAATATTTGATACATAAATATTTGAATTTTTATTTTGGATTATTTATCTCAAAAATTTTATAAAAAATCTTTCTTTGTTTTACCAGATTTAAAACTTAATTTAAAATTTGAATTACAATATTCTCGTTTTAGTGTTTTTAAGTGAATTTGAAATTCAATTTTGGTTGATAGTTCATACAATGCTGCTCCTGAAAGTATGAAAAAAGTTTTAAAAAATTTTATTTCTCTACAAAAAAATATTTTTTCAGATTATGAAATGATTTTATGTCTTTGAGAAATGAGAGAACTTTGAGAATATTCAAAAGTTGAACATGAAAAATTAGCTGAATTTGTAAAAAATATAACTAATGAAATTTATGTTGTTTGAGAAAGTATGAAAAAATATTTTTTACCGAAATTTAAAAATGCAAGATATTTTAAAAATTCAAAATTACTTTGAGAGTTTTTAAATAAAAAACTACAAAAGACGGATAAAAAATATTTGATTTTATTTAAATGAAGTCAAAATACTATTTTTCTAGAAGAAGCTTTAAAGCAAGTTTTGGAAAATAAAAAAGATATAAAAAAAATTTGCAGACAAGAGAATTTTTGGTTAGAGAAAAAAGAAAAATTTTTTGTAAAAAGTTAAATCTTTTTTACAATTAAAAAAATATTATTTTTTAAAAATTTTAATTATGTGAAGATGACCTGTAATTGCAGCAAAAAAAAGTATTTCTAATGCAGCAAAACAAAAACTTTTTACAATTCATTCAAAACTTATTGCAATAGCAGCAGAAAAATGATGAGACCCAGATAAAAATCCAGCACTTTATGATGCTATAGAAAAAGCAAGGAAAGATAATGTTCCAAATGATAATATAGAAAGAGCAATAAAAAAATGAACTTGAGAAGATAAAACTTGAGTACAAATAGATACTATAGTTTATGAATGATATGGTGCATGATGAGTTGCAGTTATTGTAACAACTTTAACTGATAACAAAAATAGAACAGCTCCAAATATCAGACATATTTTTTCAAAATATTGATGAAATTTGTGAGAACCAGGAAGTGTTAGTTTTGCTTTTGAAAAAAAATGAATCTTAGCTATAGATTTAGAAAATAATTCAAAAAATAAATTAGAAGAATTAGTTTTTGAAACTTCTGTTGAGGACTTTTTTGAAGAAGATAATTTATTTAAGATAATTACTTCAGTTGAGGATTTTGAAGAAGTAAAAAAGTTTTTTATAAAAAAATGATATAGTTTTGAATTTGAAGGTATTGATTATATTCCTTTAAATATAGTTGAAGTTGATGATTTTGATAAAGCATTGAAATTAACAAAAATGCTAGAAGCTTTTGGTGAAGATGAAGATGTAGAAAAAGTTTCAGTGAATTGTATTATTCCTCCAAAACTTCAAAAAGAAGTAGATGATTTTATAAAAAAAAATACTTTTAGAACTTAAAAAATGTTTTGAAAATTTTCCAAACATTTTTAAATAATTTTGAAATATGATTTTTCAAATACTACTTTATAATCTATAAAATTTTCTTTAAAATTTGTATATCATTGTTGATCTCTTCACATATATTTATCTCTTAAATGATCAAAATTTATGTATTTTATACCATTTTCTAAACTACTTTTAAACCAAAAATCTATAAGCCCAGTTCAAGCTTGAAGTTTTTTTCATTCTTTAGATAAAAAAGATACTAAATGAGCTGAAGAATTTCAATTATAATTTATAACTGCAAGTCAAGCAATAGCTTTACCTTTATAAAAACAAACCATATTTTTTATCTCATTTTTATCATCAAGACTTGATATATCTTTATGATATTTCATAAATGATTTTTTGAAAGGTTGAGAAATTTTTGTTTCTCCATATATTTCTTGAAAAGTATCTTTATCAACTAGTTTTATTTCTAAATCTTTATTTTCTAAAAATTTCTTTCTTGCTCTTTTTGATCTTTCTTTCCATTTTTTATAATAAAACTCATTATTTATTTCACTAAATCAATTTGTAGTAAAATGAGAATTTAGATATAATTTTTTCCATCAAACAGGAATTTCTTGTCTAGAATATGGCACCCAAATCACTATACCATGAGTAAATCAATTTTTTTTAAGTAGTTTTATATCAGGTTCACTATCAACTCTTTCAAATTTAGCTACATAAAAAAGTCATAATATTTTTTTCATCCAACCAAACTCTCTATTAGTAAGTTTTATGGTTTTGAGTTTGCATTTTTCTAAATATTTTTTGTATAAATTTGAGCTACTTCTATAATATTTATGATTTTTTGGTAAATCTTTTAATTCTAATAAATTCATATTATCTAATGGTTAATTTTCCATCTTTAATTTCAAAAATTATTTTATATATTCAAGTTTCAGTTAATACATTTATTTCTCCATCTCTTGGAACATAAAAACCTAAAATAACTTCATCTTTTCATTCAATTTGTCATCTATAAGTCAAACTTTTTGTATTTGTAAACACTTTTGTATTTGGTTCAAAAATCCAAATTTTGTTATTTAAATACATATAAATAAAAGTTAAATTATTTCTTACAACTAAATTTACTTTATTATTTTCTAATTTATAATTTTCAGGTAATTTATTTAACATCAAACTTTCAAGTCTGTATTTTGGAGAAGAAAAAAATTTCAAAATAGATAAATCATTTTTTAAAATATAAATTCATCCATCAATTCATATAGATAATATTTTTGCAGTATTTTTGGAATCAGCATCATTTAGATAAGGAACTCAAGAAGTCCAACCTCAAGAACTAGGAGAATGTCTATATACTTGATTTCAATCTTTATTTGTCATATAAAGATTTCAATTATATGACTCTACAATAGGACTTCATTGCCAAGTTGTTTGACCTATTACATTCATATAATGAAATTTTCCAGTTTTATCAAATTTTATAACTCTTTGCTTTTTTGTTGTCAAAATTATGTCATCATTTACAGCTATTCCATCAATAAATTCATCATCTATCTCAAGTTCATTAAAAATATTATTTTTTATATCTTGTCCAGAAATGATAGGTCCATAAATAGATGTTTTTCAAATAACATAAAGCTTTTTATTTATTTCAAGAAGTTTTATTCAATCTTTGAAGTTTCATTTAAAAATCATATTATTTATACTTCCATCAAAAATTTCTACTCAATTAAATTGTTTTTTTATTATAGAAATATCATCATTTATATTTTTTATATCATTTAAAAATAATTTTTCTTTTGATACTTTTTCAACTAATTCCTCAGCTTTTTTTATATTTAATTCAAAAGCTTCTTTATTTGCCAAGTTTTGATTTGCAAGTCTTATGTATTCACGAGCCTGAATTAAATTATTTTTATATTCTACAGTTTTTGAATTTTCTATACTTTTTGAAAGTAAAGAAGAAATAATTAAAAACAAGAAAAATGTTGATAAAATTATTCCAGATAAAAAAACTACATTTTTTACTATTTTTCATCTTGCTTCTATTTTTTCTTTCAAAATCATAAATAAAGCAATAACTTTTTTTGAAAAATTATTATCAAGACTTTTATAAAAAATATTTTTTACTTTTTCAAATTTTTGTCATATTTCTTTAGTTTCATAAATATTTTTATATTTTATAGAGACAACTCAAACATTTCTTTCTAATTTTTCTTCATTTATTATATTTCAAATAGTATTTATAATATTTTCATTTTCATCTAAAGAAATGATTTCTTGTATATCACTTTGAGTGAGTATTTGAGATAAATTTACACTTGATAATATAACTCTTTCATTTGATTTCAATTTTCAACTTGATATAAAATCAAAAGTTTTATTTGTTTCACTTTTATCACTTATTTCCATAAATTCGTCTTTTGAATTAATCAAAAAACAACTAGATTTTCATATTTTTGAAAAATGCAGATTATTTTTTTCTAAAATTGCAATTATTAAATTTAGTTCATCGTTATCAGTTTTTAAAGTTTTTATGAAAAAGTTTATATTTTCTAAAGCAACGCTAAATTTATTATAAGTATCTTTTAAGTTTATGTTATCGATAACATAATCAACTATTTTATTTAAAAGTGGTGTTATAATCTTTTTGTTATTTGAATCTATTATCAAAAAACAAGTTAAGTTTTCATCGATTTCAATCTTTTTACTTACTGTAATATTTTCAGATAAATTTGTTTCAAAGTCTTTTGCATAAAAACTAAACATAAAAAAATAATTAAAAATATAATAACTTGATTTTAACTTCTTGAAAATCAATATAATAAAAAATATTATTTTTGCAATAAATATTTGAAAAAGAATATATTTATAAAGAAAAAGAATATATTTATAAATAATAAAAAATTACTTAAAAACTTTCCATTTTTTATTTCTATCTCAAGCTTCCTCATTTTTTTTCAACTTTTTTTACAATTTCTTTTATCAAATTTGCTTTTATATCATCTTTCAGAGTTTCAGTTAATGATTGAATAAATATTTTAAAAGACAAACTTCTTTTTCCTGGCAACTTTTGTCAATCTTCATAAATATCAAAAAGTTCTACTTTTTGAATTAAATTTTTATCAACTGATATAATTGTTTGCATTATTTCTCTTCCTGGAATATCTTTTGAAACTACAAAAGATAAATCAAAATTATTTTCTTGAAATTGTGAAATTTCACGAATCTTTACTTTATTGTAAAGACTTGGTAAAAGTTTTGAAACTTCTATTTCAAAAAATCAAACTCTTTTTATTACATCAAATCTTTTTGCAACAATAGGATGTATTTCTCAAATATATCAAACTTCTTCTCATTTAACTATTATACTTGCAACTCTTCCAAAATGAGCAAATTTTGGAGGATTTTTACTTTCAGTATAATAAAAATTATAAATAAATACAGATTTAAAAAAATCAGAAATTATATTTTGTAAATCATAATAAACCATATCTTTATCTGAAGTCATAATCCCAGATAATCTATAATCTTCAAAAATTTGATTTCAATTTTTTTCAAAAACTTTTTCTATTTCAAAAAGTTTTATATTTTTTCTTTCTCTTATATTATCTTCTAAACATTTCATCAAATTTGGAATAAGCGAATTTCTCATATGAGTTTGTTCTTCACTTAGATAATTTTTAAGTGGTACACAAAAAGATATATCTAAGTTTAATTTAGACATCAAACTTTTATTTACAAATGAATAATTATAAACATCAAAAAAACCATTATGAGTAAAATATCATCTAACATCATTTTTAAATAAATAAATATTATCTTGAACAATTGCTCACAAATTGATTCTTGGAATAGTAGGAGTAATTTTATCATAACCATCAATTCTTGCAATTTCTTCAGCTATATCAGCTTTTGTATTTAATTCTTTTCTCCAAAACGGTATTATTAAATCATTTCAAACTTTTTTTATTCAAAGATTAGCTAAAATTTCTAAAACATATTTTTCAGTATAATTAGCTCATATTAAATTATTATAAAAATTTAAATCAAAAGTTTGTTTAACTTCTTTTTGTTTATCATTATAAATATCACTATAAGAAACAAATTTTAAATTTGGATATTCTTTTTCTAGTTCAGCAACTATTAAAGAAGTTCCATATAAAGCTAAATCAGGCATAATATCCTTTTCAAATACATTTAAAGCATCAGTTCTAATTCAAAGTCTTTTTCCAGTCATTCTTAAAATTGCTTGATCAAAACAAGCAGTTTCTATCAAAATATGAGTTGTTTTATCGCTTACTGCTGAAGATTTTCATCAAATTATTCCTCATAAAGCTAAAACTTTTTCCTCATCAGCTATAACTATATCTTTTGGAGATAATTCATAAATTTTATCATCAAGTGCTTCTAATTTTTCACCAATTTTTGCAAATCTAACAGTTATTTTTCAAACAATTTTATCTGCATCAAATATATGAGCTGGTTGTCAGTAAAAATACAAACTATAATTTGAAACATCAATTAAAAGTCATTTTACTCAGTGTCCAGCAGCTTCAATAATAGTTTTTATTTCATTATTTGAAGATTTATTTCCAACTCAAGATATTTCAAGTAAAGAATATCTTTTTACTACTTCTTTGATAAGATTTTCTACATTTGCTTTTGGTAAATTCGAAAAATCTCTTTTTAAGTATTCTAAATCCAGCTTTTTCCCATTTATAACTGCTATTTCTCTTAATATTCACATATAAGAAAACATATCTGGTCTATGGTTTATAGCTTTGTTATCTATTTCTAAAATTTCATCATCTTTTTTTAAAGCTTCTGCTAAATTAGTTCAAACTTGAACTTTTAAAAATGATAAATCTAAAATTTCTTTATCATTTTTTGCTGGAAACATATCTTTTAATCATATCTCTTCACTTGCACAAATCATACCAAAACTTTCTATTCATCTAATAGTAGTTTTTTTCATAACAATTTTTTCTCACTCTCCATGCCATAAAACTGAAGCCCCAATTTTTGCAACAGCAACTAATTGTCAAATTTCTAGATTTAATCATCCGCAAACTATTTGTAAATACTCTTTTTCTCATACATCAACTTCACAAACCTTCAAACTATCTGCATCAGGATGAGACTGAATTTTTAAAATTTTTCCAACAATTATATTTTCAAAATCTTTTTTTTGAAAATGTATTTCTTCAACCTCAGCTGTATGCATTATTAAATCTTTTGCTAGTTTTTCAGCACTATCTAAATAAGGTAAGTATTTTTTTAATATTTTATAAGAAACTTTCATTTTTTAATTTTTAATTGTTAAAATTTGCTTTATCATAAAAAAAAACTTTATTTTAGCAAGTTTTTTCAATATAATTTTTTACATAAGTTCAAAAAACATATTGCAGTGAATAAGGAAATTTTATTAACTAGGACAAATTATTTAAATTCTATTTAATAATATAAAAATGTAAATTTATACAAAAATTTGCAAATTTTCTAAAAAAGTATTATAATACTAACAGTTAAATTTTTAAAACTAAAAAATGAATACAGTTTTAGAAAAACTTTTAGAAAATGAAATTTTATCTGAAAAAGATAAGTATGAAATAAGGCAAATATTTGAACTGGTTGATGAAAGGAAAAAACAAAATATCTTAACTAATTTTGATAAAATACTTCTCTCAATTACAAAAATAAAACAAGAATTAAAAGAGCAACAAGAAATACTTTTATGAAAAGCTATTTCAAATGTAGAAAATGCCATAAGGTTTGCTCGAAATAAAGGTATAAAACATGCTACAACATCTAGCATACAAGATTTAAAAAAAATATTATAATTTATTTATTAAAACAAAAACAAAATATGAAAACAAATAGGGAATCAAAAACTTTAAATGAAAAATTAGAAGCACAAGTAAATCCAGAAATTTCTGAGAGGTTAAAAGAATTAGAAGCTTTATGAATTGATAGCGAGTTATTTGCTCAGTTTGAAAAAAGAGTTAAAGATATAATATCAAAAAATCCTTGAAGTGAAGATGTTGTTAGTTGAGAATTACAAAAAACACAACTTTCAGTTGAAAATTTATTTGCAAATTATTCTAGGCAATTTAGGTCAATTTTGGACCATAGTGCAAATAATGATTTATATACAGATGTTGTTTAATAAAAGTCTCGTTAGAGATTTTTATTTTTGTATTGGCATAAATTTATAATTTTACACTCTTTACACTTTGGATTTTTTGCCAAACAATGATATCTTCAAAATAAAATCAAAGTATGATGAAGTTTTGCTAAATCCTCTTTTTTTAATTTCTTTGAAACAATTTTGTCAGTTTGTAAAGGAGTTTTGGTTTTTACAATTCAAAGACGATTTAAAACTCTATGAACATGAGTATCAACTGCTAAATAAGGAGCATTTTTTACTATACTTAGCCAAACTTTAGCTGTTTTTATTCAAACTCAAGGAAGTTTTTGAAGTTCTTCTAAACTTTCTGGAACTTTTTCTTTATATTTCTTTGAAAGTATTTTTGAAGTAAGAAAAATATTTTTTGCCTTAGAATTATAAAGTCATATAGTTTTTATATGTTTTTTTATTTCATTTTCTCACAATTTCAAAAGTTCTTTTGGAGTTGAAAAAAGTTCAAAAAAGTTTTTATTTATTTTATTTACTTGTTTATCTGTGCTTTGAGCAGACATAATGATTGCAACTAAAAGTTGAAATTCGTTTTTATAATAAAGTTCAGTTTTTGGATTTGGAAAAAGTCTCTCAAAATAAGCGATGATTTCTTTTAATTTTTGCATTTTTTGAATTATTTAATATTTTTGGTATTATACAAAAAAAATATTTTTTAAAAGATTTTATGTATCAAAAACCTTTTTATATAACTACTCCGGTTTGAAATAATGCATTTTCATTTGAAAAAAGGCAAAATAAAAAACTTTTTGTTTCAAGTTTAATTGAAATTTGAGATTTTTCACAAATAGAGATTTGAAATGAAACAGTTTTTGAAGATTTTGATGAAACTTTAGTTTCAGCAAAAGGTTTGAAAAATTTTTATAAATTAAAAACTCCCATAAATTGTCCTATTTACCTTTTTGATAATCACAATCATGCGTTTTACTTTTGGTATTTAGCAAGAAGTGAGTGAATTATTTGAGATAATAATATTTTATATCATATAGATGAACATGCTGACACTAGAGTTCCAGAAAAATTTATTTCAAAAGATGATGCAAAAGATTTACAAAAAGTTTTTGAATATACAAATTTTTGTTTAAATGTTTGAAATTATATCGTTCCAGCACAAAAAGAGTGAATCATTAAAAATGTTATTCAAATAAGAAGTGAAAATGATTTACTAAATTTTGATGAGACAAAATTAGAAGAAAATATCATTTTAAACCTAGATTTAGATTTTTTTGAACCAAGTTTAGATTATATTGATTATCAATTTAAAAAGAAAGTTATTTTAGATATTGCTTCAAAAGCAAAAATTATTACAGTTGCAACTTCACCATTTTTTATTGAACAAAAATTGGCTTTGAAAGTGTTTAAAGATATTTTTGCAAAATAAAAACTTCCAAGCTTAAAAATTTTTATTCTTTCATACAAAAAAGTAAAGCTAACTACATTTGCTTTTATAAATTTTTATCTCAAATATGGAGTTCATAATGTTTATTCTGCCAATTTCTATCAAGTAAAGCAAATGTTAAATAAAAACTTCAAATAAATCAAGAATAAATATTTAAAAAGTGTATCTATTTTAACTCAAATAAGATTTAGTCTATTTATCATTTCATTCCATCTAGAAGCTGTAAGTCTATCTGTTGGCGCTACTTCTGTCAAATTCACCCAAGTAGCATATCAAAAATACATAAAATATATTCAATATAAAATAACATAATAAATTATAATTTTGACTTTTTAAGTACAAAGATTTTATAAATTTTTGCAAGAAAAAAGTAGAAACAAAAAATGTTTTGTCTCTACAAATATAATTCAAATATTTTTATATCTTTAAAGGCATGATAATATGTCTAAATCCATCTTTTTTATTACCGTCATTTACTCAAGTTATAAGTATTGGAGATAAAGGAGATTCAAAACTTATTGAAACATGAGTTGAGTCAATCACATTTAATGCTTGAAGTAAATATTCACTATTTAATCAAATAATTGCTTCTTCTTTTTCTACAGCTCAAACTAGATTTATACAAGCTTCTCAAATTTGAGTTTGAGAAGTTTCTATCAAAATCCCAGTTTCAGCTGAAATACTCATTTTTATAGAATAATTTGTCTCTCTTGATAATAAATTTATTTTTTTAAGTCCAGAAATCAAATCAAATCTATTTATAACAGCTTTTGTATTGTATGAAGTAGGGAAAAATCATTCATAATCTGGAAATTTTCCGTTTAATAGTCTTGAGTAAAATTTTGTATTTCCGAAATAAAAACCAATTTGATTTTCTCAAACAATTACTTTTATGTCAGTTTTTTCTCAAAGCATACTTTTTAACTCAAAGGCAGTTTTATTTGGAATGATTTGAGAAAAACTTCAAGAAATATTTTCTCAAATTTCTACTTTATATTCACTCATTCTAAAACTATCAGTTGTTGCGAATTTTGCTATGTTTCATTCAATTTGGACAAAAATTCAAGCTAGAGTTGGTCTTATATTTCATTCAGCTGAAGAAAAAAGAGTTTTTTCAATAGATTTTTTTAAAATATCTGATTTTAATACAAAACTAGAATTTTCTTTTATACTTGGTATCAAAGGAAAATCGGATGCTGGATTTCATTTGATTTTTATTTTTGAAGTTTCAGTTTTTATCTCAATAGAATTATCAATTAAAAGTTCTAAATATACTTCATCATCTTCAAGAAGAGAAATGTAATTTGTAAAAATTTTAGAAGGAACACAAAAAGCTCCTTCACTTTCTATTTTTATATTGTTATTAACAATATGTTCTATAGCCATTTCTAGATTATTTGCCGTAAAAACTACGTTTTTAAAATTTACTTTTATCAAAATATTTTCCAAAATAGGAGTAGTAGAAATATTTGCTGTTGCATGATTCACAATATCTAGTGCTGTTTTTAGTGTCAAAGTTTCTATTTGAAATTTCATAATTTTTTAAAGTTAAAATGTATTTTTTTTAGTATATAAAAATAAAAAAATTCTGCAAAAAAAATATAATTTTTTTGTTAAAAAGTTTTAAAAATAATATTTTTGCTTTTGATAACTTTTTTATATAATCAAAAAAATTAAAAACTTTAAATTTTTTATGGAATTAAAAAATATTAGAAATTTTTGCATTATTGCACACATTGACCATGGAAAATCAACTTTAGCTGATAGACTTTTAGAAATAACTTGAACAATAGATAAAAGAGATTTAAAAGCTCAAACTCTTGATACAATGGAACTTGAACAAGAAAGATGAATTACGATTAAGCTAACACCCGTTAGAATGAAGTGGAAAGGATATGAATTTAATATGATTGATACTCCAGGGCATGTTGATTTTCAATATGAAGTTTCAAGAAGTCTAGCATCAGTAGAATGATGTCTTTTAATAGTTGATGCTACTCAATGAATTGAAGCGCAAACTCTTTCAAATGTTTATATGGCACTTGAAAATAATCTAGATATTATTCCAGTTATAAACAAAATCGATTTACCCGCTGCAGATATTGAAAAAGTTACAAATGAGATAGTGAATTTACTTGGTTGTAATCCAAACGAAATTATTGCAGTTTCAGCAAAAACTGGACTAAATGTTGAATTAGTTCTTGATGCAATTATTAAAAGAGTAAGAATTCCACAAGTTATAGAAACTAATGATGACTTAAAAATTGAAGATAAAGAATTAAAAGCATTAGTATTTGATAGCCAATATGATAGTTATAGATGAGTAGTAAGTTATGTTAAAGTATTTGCTTGAGAAATAAAAAAAGGTGATACTTTATATTTTTTAAATACACGTAAAAAAATTGAAGCGCTTGATGTTGGATATTTTTCACCAAAATATATTTCAGATAATAAAATAGGAAATTGATCAATTTGATATATTGTAACTTGACTTAAATCAATCCGTGATGCTCAAGTATGAGATACCGTTTGGAAATCTGCTAATATTCCCGGACCAAAAGATAAACAAGAAAATGCAAAGCCAATAGAATGATTTAAAAAAGTTACTCCATTTATATACGCATGAGTATTTCCAATAGATACTTCAGAATATCCTCAATTTAAAGATGCATTTGAAAAACTTATGTTAAATGATTCTGCTCTTCAAATTGAACCAGAGGTTTCAGGAGCTCTTGGTCATGGGTATAGATGTTGATTTCTAGGACTTTTACATCTTGATATAGTAAAAGAAAGGTTGTTCCGTGAATTTGATATAGATGTAATTATTACTGCACCACAAGTTACTTATAAAATAAAAATACTTTGAAATAAAATGTCTGAATATTCAAGATTTGCTCCAAAATTAATTCAATTATGAGATAAAACTTATACTGAAATAAATATTTCAAATCCTGAAGATTTACCACCAAGAGAACTTTATGAAAGTATTGAAGAACCAATAGCAAAATGTGAAATAATTACACCAAGCGAATATATATGACCAATTATGCAACTATCACAAGAGAGAAGATGAATACTTAAAAATCAGACTTACATAGAATGAACAAGAGTAATGCTCACTTATGAACTTCCAATAAACGAGCTTATATGAGATTTTTATGATGAATTAAAAAGTTTATCAAGTTGATATGCTTCTATGAATTATGAATTTTTGAAGTATAAGGAAGATGATTTAGTTAAACTTGATGTGCTTATTGCATGAGAAAAAGTTGAAGCTTTGGCAATCATTTGCCATAGAAGTCAAGCAGCATATCTTGGTTGAAAAATAGTTTTAAAACTAAAAGAAGTAGTTCCAAGAGCACTTTTTGCAATCGCTTTGCAAGCAGCAGTTGGAGGAAGAGTTGTAGCAAGAGAAGATTTATCTGCTATTAAAAAAGATGTTACTGCTAAGCTTTATGGTTGAGATATAACAAGAAAAAGAAAATTACTTGAAAAACAAAAAGAGTGAAAGAAAAAAATGAAACAATTTTGAAAAGTTTCTTTGTCTAGTGAAGTTTTTGTAAATTTATTGAAAAAATAAAAATTACAACATCTATTATACTTGCTATGGCAAATTGAAAACCTTCTGTTGAAAAACTGAAAAATGTAATATACTAAATTTTGATAAATTTAATTCTTTTTTTGTTTTCATTTTAAAGAATTTTTTTGTTTCTATTTTAGAAAATTTAAAAAAATTGGTGGTATATATTTTGGTAACTATTACCAAAATTGAAAAAATAGAAATACTTATAATGTATATAATAAAATTATAAATAATATTATGATAGAACAACACAATTCTTTGGCTGAAAAATTTTTACATAAATGATTTTGGTTATATGTTTTTTCCTTTATTATAGCGCCAATATGATATATAATAAAGATTATTTTATCTCAAGAGTTAAATGTAGATGAAATATGAATTATTTATTGAGTCATGAGCTTAATGGTTTTACTAACATCATTCAATGATTTATGAATGACTGAAAGTTTAAATAAATTTGTTCCAGAATTTATTACTGAAAAAAAATATGATAAAATAAAAAGTATTTTATTTTATTCAATTATTATTCAATTTATAAGCTGAATATTAATTTTTTTATTTTTTTATTTTTGAGCAGAATTTTTATCTCTTAATTATTTTAAAGATATTTGAAGTGAAAAAGTTATAAAAATTTTTGCTTTTTTCTTCTTGTGATACAATTTTTTTCAAATTATAAATACATTTTTTCTTGCTATACAAGATACATTTTTACAAAAACTAAGTGAGTTTTTTAGAATGACATTTGTAGTTTTGTTTACATTTTATTTATTTATAACTGATACTTGAAATATTTTTACTTATAGTTTAAGTTGGGTCTTTGGTTTATATTTTTGAATAATTATAGCTTTTATTTTATTTTATAAAAAATATTACAAACTATATTTATCTGATGTAAAAGTGATATTTTCACAAGAATTATTTTTAAAAATTTTTAAATACGCTTTAATAGTATTCTTATGAGCACAAGCTTCAACTATACTTAGTCAAATAGATATGCAAATGATTATTTATATACTTTGAAATACTGATGCCTGATATTATACAAATTATTTAAGTTTAATTTCTATCCCATTTATCGTTATTGGTCCAATTTTTTGATTTCTATTTCCAGTTTTTTCTGAAATGATAGCTAAAAACGAACATTATAAAATAAAAATAGTAAAAGAAGTATTTACTAAAAACTTTTTATCTTTTTCAATTTGTTTTTCTATACTATTTTTAGTTTTTTCAACTGTTATTGCTACTATATTATTTTGAGATAAATTTATAAATTCTTGAATAATACTTCAATATTCTATTTTATTTTTAAGTTTTAATTTTTTATTACAAATAAATTTTAATATATTAGCAGCTAATTGAAAAGTTAAAGAAAGATTAAAAATAGTACTTATTGCAATAGTTTTTAATACAATATTGAATTATATTCTATTAAAAACTATGTGAGTGGTTTGAGCTGCCCTGGCTACATGATTATGATGGATTTTAATATATATTCTGTCTGAATTTAAATTGAAAGAATATTATACTTGATTTGATTATAAATATTTAGTAAAAAACATTTTAATTTTTAGTATAATATGAATTTTAATGTACATATTTTTGAATCCTTTATTTGATAATACAAACAATAGAATTTATAAATTATTATTACTTGTTTGTATTTCAATAATATATTTTTCCATTTATTTTTTAGTAAATATT